>OHAU01000032.1_pt1 | contig 164006 bp, 171 predicted proteins | sample 1577181 | NCBI WGS metagenome assembly OHAU01 (sample SAMEA3541472, study PRJEB24748) | human gut metagenome | biome: human gut; feature: human-associated habitat; material: faeces | place: China | collected 2012
AGCAATGAGAAAAGTCATTACTGGCACTTTTAACGTGTCATTTATTGATTTTTTACCGTTACGGTATCACTGCTCACGCATCTTTGCGAAGCACTCGCTGCAATATACTGGGCGGTCAGATTTCGGCTCGAACGGAACGCGAGCCTCGCCGCCGCAAGCAGCACAGGTAGCGGTGAAGAACTCACGCGGACCGCGTGCAGCGTTCTTGCGCGCGTCACGGCAGCTCTTGCAGCGCTGCGGCTCATTCTGGAAACCGCGCTCTGCGTAAAACTCCTGCTCGCCGGCGGTGAACACGAACTCCTTACCGCATTCCTTGCATACTAAAGTCTTGTCTTCGTACATGGTTTTTACCTCTCTTTGATACTGTTCCCTCGGGAAACTTGAAATATATGCGTACAGACACTGCGCCTGCTATCGCCTAAATAGGTTTAATAGCTGCCGATTTTCGCTTGATGCGCTGGACGGCATTATCCACAGATTTGATTGGTTTGTGCAGCGCTTCGGACATCTCTTCATACGATAAGCCGTCCAAAAACAACGTCAAAACCTGTGCCTCAAATTCAGACAAAAGCGAGTAGAGCTTCTTTTTCCGCTCTTCCCTCTCCTCATTGCCGATAACAAGCGATTCAGGATCACCATTCGGTGCAGTTACCCGGGTACGCGATTCCGCAAGGTCTTCAAACAGAGGTCGATCGATTGACATGGACTGATTGAGCGGGTCGTGCTTGAGCGACGCTGCCGCCTTCACTGCGGAATAAATCTTCCGCGTGATACACAACCGTGCAAACGCTCCAAAGGGTGCGCCCTTGCTCTCATCGTACTCCCGGACGGCATTCAGCAGCCCGAGCATACCCTCCTGCATCAGATCCTCCGCATCGGCGCCTGCCAGAAAGTAGGGCCGCGCACAGGTCTTGACCAGACGGGTATAACGACGGATCAGATTCTCCATCGCAGGTCCGTCTCCCTGCCGTGCCAGACGGCACAGCTTTTCATCCGGAATCCCGTTCGATGGCTGTATTTGATAATCATTTCTCATGTCAATAGCTATTATACGCGGTAGAATTGGAAATGTCAAGAAACGATTGTCATCTTTACCTATATCACACAAAAACGCGCTTCTATTTTTGTGCAATTATGACAATATTGTTGACGTTTTACTCTACAGTTACCGACTTTGCCAGGTTGCGCGGCTTATCGACATCACAGTTGCGCTCCACTGCGATATAGTATGCCAAAAGCTGCATCGGAATAATCGAGAGCGAAGCGGAAAATTCATACAGGCACTTCGGCAGGCGCACGATGTGCTGGCAGACCGACTCGTCCCCGGTGAAATCGTCCGTGGTGACGAGCACGACACTTGCGCCGCGCGCTACAACCTCGCGGATATTGGAGACCGTCTTCTCAAACAGTGCCGGCTGCGTTGCCAGAGCAACAACCAGAGTACCCTCCTCGATCAGCGAAATCGTGCCGTGTTTCAGCTCACCGGCAGCGTACGCCTCCGAATGAATATAGGAAATTTCCTTCAGCTTGAGCGAAGCCTCGAGCGCGGCGGCATAGTCCAGCCCGCGGCCAAGGAAGAACACGCTCGAGCGGTTTGCATACAGCGTAGCGATACGCTGCATATCCGACTGGCACCCCAGTGTCTGCTCAATGCATTCCGGCAGACGCTGCAGCTCAGCGCACAGCGCACGCTCGTCACCGATGGAAATCAGACCGCGCACACGCGCGATCTTAACCGAGATGAGGTACAGAGCGGACAGCTGTGCGGAATATGCCTTGGTTGTCGCAACCGAAATCTCCGGGCCGGCCCAGGTATATAGCACACCGTCTGCTTCGCGCGCAATCGTCGAGGAAACGACGTTTACGATTGCAATCGTGAACGCACCTGCCTGCTTGGCCAGACGCATGGCAGCCAGCGTGTCCGCCGTCTCGCCGGACTGGCTGATAACGATGCACATATCCTTTTTGCCGATGATCGGGTTCTCATAACGGAACTCGCTAGCAACCTCTGCCGTGCAGCGAATGCGGCACATCGCCTCAATCACGCGCTTGCCGACCATGCCTGCGTGCAGTGCAGAGCCGCAGCCGATGATATGGATATGCTCGATCTCACGCAGACGCTCGTCGGTCAGACCGTTGTCCTCGAATACAACCGCATCGTTTTTGATGCGCGGCTTAACCGTATCGGCAACTGCCTTGGGCTGCTCCATGATCTCCTTGAGCATAAAGTGCTGGTAGCCGCCCTTTTCCGCTGCGGACATATCCCACGTTACGGTCATGATTTCCTTCTCTACCGTATCGCCGAACTCGTTCATGACAACTACGCTGTCCGGGCGAACGATTGCAACCTCGTTATCATCCAGAATAATGTAACGCTTGGTGCGATTGATAATAGCGGTAATATCGGATGCGATCATGTTCTCGCCCTCACCGATACCGATAACCAGCGGGTTGCCGCGGCGTGCAGCAACGATCTCCTGCGTGTTATCCATCGAGACTACGCCCAGTGCGTAAGAGCCGCGCAAACGCTGTACGGCCTGCAGAACGGTCTTTGCCAGATCCTCCTGCTTGCCGGTGTGCAGATAGTCCACGAGGTGCGCGACAGTCTCCGTATCGGTCTCGGACTTAAACTCATAGCCGTGTGCCTCCAGACGCTCACGCAGCTCCTTGTAGTTCTCGATAATGCCGTTGTGTACAACTGCTACCTTGCCCTTGCCGCCCAGATGCGGGTGTGAGTTGCGGTCGGACGGCTCACCGTGCGTTGCCCAGCGGGTGTGGCCGATACCGCAGGTGCAGTACATGTCGCCGCCTTCCTCCTTGATCTTCTCCTCAAGGTTTGCAATGCGGCCGCGCGCCTTGACAACGCGCAGACCGTCCTTCGTGAAGGCAGCCACACCAGCAGAGTCATAGCCACGGTATTCCAGACTGTACAGACCCTTGATGAGAATCGGAAGCGCGTTCTCGCGTCCGGTGAATCCAACGATTCCACACATAAAATAATACTCCTTTGCAACGGTAAATATAACATATCTTCCGCAACATTTCAGTATGAGCCTTAGACAGCACGGAACAATGAAAGCTGCGGCCTCTTGCACGAACTCCGGTCGCGCCTTGTCGGTCCGCAAAACTCTCTCACAAATCGCTCTTGTTTAATTATTCCGTATTGCCTTACCTCAATATATGCGGTGAATTTCTAATTTTGGGTATAAAAATAGTGCGTTACGCATAACTGCTCTGTCGATACGGTCGCCCGTATGTTTTAACAGCCTGCTGACGATCAACCCACTTGTGACCGAAGGGCACCCGCCGAATACTTTCGATTAACCCTTTCCTCGTCAACTGCGATACCGGCTGCACCGCAGTTCTGGCGCTTAGCATATTATGGAATTGTGCGCAAATGCTCCCACCTCCCTGTTCAGAATGAAGAAAGTGGGTGTGCAAACCACACCCACTCCTGTTGGCTCTTTTACATTATACAACAGACTCGATGACTTTGGCAACCTTTTTTGCCAAAGTATCTACCTGCTCACTGTTCGTGCCCTCTACCATGACGCGCACAAGCGCCTCCGTACCGGACGGACGAACCAGGATTCGGCCGTTATTGCCCAGCTCCGCAGAAGCCGCATCGATAGCCGCCTTGACCTCGGGCAGCTGCTGCAGGGTAGCCTTTTTATCGTTCGGCACCTTGACATTGATCATCAACTGCGGCCACGGCTCAACCTCAGCTGCAATCTCCGAGCACTTCTTGCCGCTCGCCTTGAGGATAGACATAAACTGCAGTGCAGTCAGCTCACCGTCACCGGTGGACGCATACTCAAGAAAAATAACGTGTCCGGACTGCTCGCCGCCCAGAATGTAGCCCTTCTTGAGCATCATTTCGAGCACATAGCGGTCACCTACATTGGAGCACTCGATCTTCATGCCGTTCTTATCGGCGTAGGCGTGCAGGCCCATGTTGGACAAAATGGTGGCAACAAATGCACCGCCGCGCAGCTTGCCTTCCTTCTTCATGTGCGCCGCGCAGACTGCCATAATGCGGTCGCCGTCCAGCTCCTCGCCGGTCTCGTCTACGATCAGGCAGCGGTCAGCATCGCCGTCAAAGGCAACGCCAAGGTCAAAATTGCCCGAGCGGACGCGCTCCTTCAGCTGACCGAGATGGGTGGAGCCGCAGTTATCGTTAATATTGATGCCATCCGGCTCATAGAAGCGGATTTCCGCCTTGCACTCGACCAGACGCATGAGACGCTCCACCGTCGTGGAGGAGGAGCCGTTTGCACAGTCCACCGCCACGCGCAGGCCGGACAGGTCGCCCTTGATGGTATCTGCAAGGTGGTCGGTGTACTCGACTACCGGGTCGATCTCGCTTTTGAGTACACGGCCGATCTTCTCGTGGGTCATCTTCGGAATGGACTCAAAATCGTCGATGAGATCCTCAATTCTTGCCTCGGTTTCGTCCGGCAGCTTGTAGCCGTTGCCTGCAAAAATCTTGATGCCGTTGTACTCAAAGGAGTTGTGGCTTGCGGAAATGACAATACCCGCATCTGCCTTGTGCTTGATGGTGAGGAAAGCGACCGCCGGCGTCGGGATAACGCCGAGCAGCTCGACATCCGCGCCAACCGAGCAGATGCCCGCGACCAGCGCGTTCTCCAGCATATCCGAGGATACGCGGGTGTCCTTGCCGATCAGCAGCTTCGCCTTGCGGCCGTGTGCAGACTCCTGCGTAAGTGCATATGCCGCTGCCGCGCCGATCTTGAACGCCAGCAGTGCATCAAGTTCCGAGTTCGCTACACCGCGAACGCCGTCTGTTCCAAAATATCTACCCAAATGAAACACCTAACTTTCTTGTATGATAAAGGCGGGGAAATGATTGAATTACAGCATTTGCTGTCCGTCCGCCGGTTCCATATTCAAATGGCGGTAAGCCTGCAGCGTCACACAGCGTCCGCGCGGCGTGCGGCTGAGAAAGCCGATCTGCATGAGATACGGCTCATAAACATCTTCCAAGGTGATCGCTTCTTCGCCGATGGTCGCGGCCAGCGTGTCCAGCCCGACCGGACCGCCGCCGTAGTTCTGGATAATGCTTTTGAGCATTCTGCGGTCTACGTTATCCAGACCTAACTCATCAATCTCGAGTGCACGAAGCGCAATGTCGGCACTTTTTCTGTCAATCGTACCGGTGCCGATTACCTGCGCAAAGTCTCGCACGCGGCGCAGAAGCCGGTTGGCGATTCGCGGCGTACCGCGGCTGCGGCGCGCAATCTCGAATGCGCCCTCGTGCTCGCACGGTACATTAAGAATGCCTGCCGAGCGTTCAACAATACCGCACAGCTCCTCCGGCGAATACAGCTCCAGACGGAGCATGACGCCGAAGCGGTCACGCAGCGGACTGGTCATCTGACCGGCACGCGTAGTCGCGCCGATGAGCGTAAATTTCGGCAGGTCGATACGGATCGAGCGCGCCGAAGGCCCCTTGCCGATGATGATATCGAGTGCATAGTCCTCCATCGCGGGATAGAGAATCTCCTCTACCGCACGGTCGAGGCGATGAATCTCGTCAATAAACAAAATATCATTCTCTGAGAGATTTGTCAATAAAGCCGCCAAATCTCCCGCTTTTTCGATTGCCGGACCGCTCGTAACACGGATATTCACGCCCATTTCTGCGGCAATGATGCCCGCGAGTGTGGTCTTGCCCAGACCCGGCGGGCCGTACAGCAGCGTATGGTCGAGCGATTCACCGCGCATTTTCGCGGCCTGTATGTAAATACTCAGGTTTTCCTTGGCTTTTTTCTGACCGATATAGTCCGCCATGGATTTCGGACGGAGCGAATTCTCGGTCTCGTCCTCGCTGAGCTGGCGGGTGGAGATGATGCGTTCATCATCCGTCATGCCGCCGGAAAATTCAATACTCAAAGGTACACTCTCCTACTTGATCAGGCTTTTATCGTCCGAAATCAGGACTTGACCAGCTTTTTCAAGCACTGACGGATGATCTCGTCCGCCTCCATGCCGGCAGCATCCAGACCCTCCATCGCGTGCAGCGCCTCTGCCTGCGTATAGCCGAGCACCATAAGCGCCGCGACTGCCTCCTGCGTGTGGTTGACACCGCCGGAAGCGGCGGCTGCCGCCACCGGAGACGCTGCAGATGCGGTCTCGAGCTGCTCCTTGCTCATCTTGTCGCGCAGCTCGAGTACAATGCGCTGTGCGATCTTCTTGCCGATGCCCGGCGCCTGCATGAGCATTTTTTCATCGCCGGTGATGATGCTGAGCGCCAGTCTGTCCGGCGGTGCGACCGACAGGATGGACAGCGCCGCCTTCGGGCCAACGCCGTTGACACTGGTCAGCATCAGGAAGCAGGATTTCTCCTCCTCGTCGATAAATCCGTACAGTTCAAACACGCCCTCCCGGACATTGAGCCAGGTCAGCAGACGCGCTTTTTCGCCGGTTTTCAGCTTGCCGATGGTGTTCTGCGAAGCGTGACAGGCATAGCCTACACCGCCGCAGTCGATCACCGCAAGCCCCTGCTGGAGCACGGAAACCGTGCCGTCTACATAATAAAACATCTATTTAAACCTCATAATAAGCCTTCATAGCGCATGGCCTGCCGGGAATGCCCGTGGCAGATGGCCAGCGCAAGCGCATCCGCGGCATCGTCCGGACGCGGCAGCTTGGTGAGATGGAGAATGCTTTTCGTCATTTCCATCACCTGTTTTTTCTCCGCGCCGCCGTAGCCGACAACGGACAGCTTCACCTGATTCGGTGTATAGGATACCGGATGCAGTCCCTTCTGTGCCAGCGCCAGCAGAATTACACCGCGCGCCTGCGCAACCTGAATGCCGGTTGTAACGTTTTTCGAGAAGAAAAGCTCCTCGATTGCCACCTCGTCCGGGTGAAATGTGTCCACCAGCGTACAGATATCATCGTAAATCTCACATAAGCGCAGGTGCATCGGTGTTCCGGGAGCGGTTTTTGCCGCACCGTACTGCACCGGCGTAAATTTCATATTATCGAACCGCACCACGCCATAGCCAATCGTGCCGTAGCCCGGGTCGATGCCAAGAATCGTTATCATTTCTTTATAACCTCAAAATTATACCACGTTCGCACACATTGTGCAATAAATTTTAGTGGCAGGTTAATGGAAAATTGAGAACCGCGGTTACGCGCAAAGCGCATTATTGAATTGCCACTCTGTGGGCGGACACATTCATTCTCCATTTCCCATTCTCAATTCTTCTTCCGTTGGCATAACCGCGCCCTTATGCTGCACGGTATACGCCGAACATTCGGACGAAAATGTCAGATAATCCGCAAGTTTCTCCTGCGGGATGTCTGCGAGCGTTTCCGCTGTCACGCCGTCGCGGGTAAGCTGATACAGGAACGACCCGATGAACGAATCGCCCGCTCCGGTGGTATCCGCGACCGTCACTGGCAGCGCTTTGGTCTCGGCGCTCGCGTTCGGCGTGTAGACTGCCGCGCCGTCCGCGCCGCGTGTCACAAGCAGCAGCCTGCAGCCCTGCGAAAACAGAAGCTCTGCCGCTTCCCTCTCGGTTTTGCAGCCGGTGCAGAATTCAACTTCATCATCCGACAGCTTCACGAGGTCTGCACACGGCAGAAACTCACGAATCGCTGCCTGACAGCTTTCCGGGCTGTCCCACAGCGGCAGGCGCACGTTAGGGTCAAACGAGAGGAACGCGCCTGCGTCCTTTGCCAGCCGGATGGCCTTGCGATGTGCCTGCTTGACAGGTGCATCTACCAGATCGACCGAGCAGAAGTGCAGCACGGCACAGTCCGCGAAAATATCCGGCGTAATCTGCGCTTCATCGAGAAACAGGTCTGCCGAGGGATTGCGGTAGAAGGAAAACTCGCGGTTGCCGTTCTTATCAAGTGAAACAAACGCCAGCGCGGTATTCGCCCGTCCGGTGCGGAACACCGTTGAGATGTTCACGCCGTTTGCGTGCAGCGTTTTGAGAATGTGCGTACCGAATGCATCCTCTCCCACCTGCGAAATCATCTGCGCTCTGCCGCCGAGACGCGCCACTGCGGTTGCCACATTGGCCGGCGCACCGCCCGCGACACGCTCAAACTGCACGACCTCATCAAGTGCACAGCCGCGCTGCTGCGGCACGAAATCAATGAGCAGTTCGCCGATTGCCACTACTTTTTTCATCGTTCATTCCCCCAGAATATGTCGGTAAATCGCCTGCGCGACGCCGTTTTCCGCATTACTTCCGGTGATAACGTCCGCTGCTTCGCGGATGCACGGCTCGCTGTTTGCCATGGCAACGCCCAGCCCCGCCATCTGCAGCATGGTCAGATCGTTTTCGCTGTCACCGATGGCAATGACGTTGGCCAGCGTGCAGCCGAGGTGATGCGCCAGCCATTCCAGTCCGCGTCCCTTGTGCACACCCACGCGGTTGACCTCGACATTGCGCAGCTCTCCGCCATACATGACGGACGGCGCAAGCTCGAAAATACCGTATTTATCGAGCGCAGCTGTCAGCGGCGCGATTGCATTCGGGTCATCGTGATAAAGAATCGCCTTGGTGAATGGGCGCGGCTCGTCTGCGAGCGCAGCGCGCCACGCATTCTTGTCCCCGACAAAGTGATAACCCTCGTCGGCCTCGTCCATCACGACCCGTCCGCGCCGCTGCAGATTCTCGAGAAAATGCCGAAAAGCATGTCCATAGTACAAATCCTGCGTGGTATACAGGCATGGGTCGGTATCAATGGCAGTGCACTCGTTCAGGATGATGTCCACCATTTCTGTGCTCAGACCGTCGAAAAACGCCGGTTCCCTGTCGTCTGGATGCTGCACTGCCGCGCCGTTTGCGGTGACGAGCCAGTCCGGTGCGGCTTCCAGCTGTTCGCTGAAGCGGCGCACCTCGCGCACGTTGCGTCCGGTGCACAGCACGATCTGCACGCCCGCCTGCTGCGCCATGCGTACCGCGCGGGCGTTCTCCGGCGTGATGCGGCTCTGCGCATCCAGCAGCGTTCCATCTAAATCCAATGCCAGAATTTTGTATTGATTCGTCATATTCATACTCGTTTCCTGTTCTCATTCGCGCAGCATGGCACGCCGCGCACGATAATCGGGTAAATAGCGCTCCACCAGCGCCCAGAACTGCGGTCCATGGTTTTTATGTGCAATGTGCGCCAGTTCATGCACCACCACATAGTCGATAGCGGGTCCAGGATAGTCCATCAACCGCCATGAGAAGCAAATACTGTTTTTGCCGCTGCACGAGCCGAACCGTGTTCTCGCTGAGGTGATCTTCAGTCCGGCCGGGTACAGGTTCATCAGTTTTGCGTAATGCTGTACCTTGGGCGGCAGCTCTATTTTCGCTCGGCGGATAAGCTCAGCCTGCTTGGCCTCATCCGGCTCCGGATGTGCCGCACGGCGGGACTGCTGATCGGCAAGTGCGCGGACTATCCAGTCCGTATGCTCCGCGACAAACCGTTCAATACAGTATTTTGCCAGCCGCAGCGGCGCACGAACGATCACACGCCCCTCGCGCGTCACCTGCACGGCAAGCGTCTTGCGTTTGGAGCGAACCAGCTCGTATTCGATCATATCACTGTCCCTTGCGCTCCAGATTGCGGTTGTAGAAGAACACCGCGACCGAAATGCCGCAGATCAGCAGATAACCGAGAACGCTCCAGCCGTCCGGCAGCTGGCCGAACAGAAAAAAGCCGAGGACAGCCGAGAAGATGACCTGCGTGTAGTCGAACACCGAAATCTCCTTGGCCGGTGCGTTGGCGTATGCGAGCGTTACGCCGAACTGTCCGAGCGCGGCTGACGCACCTGCGCCGATCAGGCAGAAGAACTGTCCCCATGTCATTGGGTGGTAGTCCGTGATCATAAACGGTACGCATACCAGCGTGGAGAACATCGAGAAGAAGAACACGATGCGGGCGCTCTTTTCGCCTTTCCGGCTGAGTGCGCGCACACAGGTGTAGGCCGCGCCTGCACCCATACCACCCAGCAGGCCGATAATTGCCGGGAAGGTTGCCGAGGAAAAACCCGGCTTGATAATCAGCATGCTGCTGCCGAATGCCGCAAGCACCGCCGCGTACTGGAATACGCTGGCCCGCTCCTTCAGCAGAATGAGCGAGAAGATGATAGCGAAGAACGGCGACATTTTATTAAGAATGTTTGCATCTGCCAGTACAAGATGGTCAATAGCGTAGTAATTGCAGAAAATGCCGAGTGTGCCGCAGGTTGCTCGTATGATGAGCAGCGGCAGGTTGCCCTTTTCCCACTTGAAACCAACCTTTTCGCGGCACAGCACCACGGCGGCCACTGCCACCGCAACCAGATTGCGGAAAAAGGTTTTCTGCGTGAACGGCAGATCCCCCGCCAGACGTATGAATGCCGCCATCATCGCAAAACCGAATGCGGACATAATGATAAAACCGATTGCCTTACTTTTTTTGGAAAGCACTGATGTCTTCCTCCTTTTTGTTGTGAGTTTTCTGACTGCTTCTATTGTAACACACAAACTGTTCCGCGTGGCAGAGAAATCGTCTGTTTTTCGCGTTTTGAAATTTTTCAAAAAAATTTGAAAAAAGGTGTTGACATTTAGCGTCCACATGGATATAATAATTCTTGTCGCTGACAGTGAGGCGACTCGATGAGAACAGAATGCGAGTGTGCTGGAACTGGTAGACAGGCACGTTTGAGGGGCGTGTGTCGATCGACGTACGGGTTCAAGTCCCGTCACTCGCACCACCTTCTTTCAACAACAAAATATGCGGATGTGGCGGAATGGCAGACGCGCTAGCTTCAGGTGCTAGTGTTCGCAAGGACGTGGGGGTTCAAGTCCCCCCATCCGCACCAAGAATTGTGCTGAAATCGTTGTATTTCAGCACTTTTTCTTTATCTTTGTTGTTCCAGTTTTTAACTGACGACACTTTGACGACAAAAGGAATTTTTTACGACGGTGTTCCCTGCCCTCGAAAGCGCTTAGGGCAACCGCCTCTCCATTGGAAAATTTTCTGCCGATATGCTATAATAATAACAAAAGATTGGAGAAGATATTGATGGATTCAAGAAAAATTCTTGTCGGAGAAAAATACCTGCACTTCAAGAACAAACTGTATCAGGTGCTTGCCATCGCCACGCACACGGAAACCGGCGAACCGCTGGTAATCTACCAGGCACTCTACGGCGACTTCAAAATTTATGCGCGGCCATATGATATGTTCGCCTCCGAAGTGGATCACGAGAAGTACCCCGACGTCACGCAGCGTTTCCGTTTTGCTCATGTAGTCTTTCATGGCGATACACCACAGCCAGCTGAATAAAAGCAGCCCTCCAAGGCTCTCAAGCATGTAAATCAGTTAACTATTACTACGAGTTCCAACGTACCCAAAGGAGTTTTACCATGAGCAATAAAGAAAAATGTTTTATTATTACCCCTATCGGTGATGATACCGATCCAATACGCCGACATATTGACGGAATTATTGATGCTGCAATTCGTCCTGCTTTAGGCGAAAAATATGAAATAGAAGTAGCGCATCAGATTAGCGAACCAGGTTCTATTACCAAACAGATTATCCGCGAAATATTCTCGGACAAACTCGCTATCGCAAATTTGACGAGCAAAAACCCTAATGTAATGTATGAATTGGCTTTTCGTCATAGCCTTGGCAAACCGGTTATAATGATTGCTGAAAAAGGCACACCGCTCCCGTCGGATATTATTATGGAGCGCACTATTTTTTATCAAAATGATGCACGAGGTGTTCTGGAATTAAAAGAAAATCTTATTGAAGCTGAAGAAAGCATTGACTTTGATAAAGAAAGCAGCCCTATATATGATATAATTCGCGAAATTGATCGAGAAGCACAAATAGTAAACTTGTCCAATGAGCAACTTACCAATCAATTAGGTAGTGAAAACGCAGATATTTTACCATATATCCTTCAAAAACTAAACAATTTACAAGAGTCTATCCAAGCAATCCGCCCATTTTCTCAAGCTTCAGAAGTTCCTAGTTTCACCGAAAGAGTTCAATTTAGATTTAAGTACTTAGAAAATTCTCAATCCTATTCAAAAGAAAAATTGTTTATCAAGCTTCAAAAAATCAATGCCCTAGAACCTGGTATTATTGTTGAGGATGTTCACACTAACACGAAGACAAAAGAAGTTCGTATTTTCACTATCTTAATGTCTCAAATTTCGATATCTACTGTACGTCTTTTCTTCAAAAAGACATTAACAGAGTTCGGTTTTGTTGGCGCAGAATTATCTCCCAATCGTTAGCCTTACAATCAATTACATGTGCAACTGCGGTGTCCAAATTGGACGCCGCCTTACTATTTACTTAACCGCTGCCGCCAGCTTATGGATCAACTCCACACCATACTCATAATCGAGCAGGTACTGCATGGTCTTGTCGCTGAGTCCTACCGCCTGCTGCACCTTGATGATCGCCGCCTGCGTTTCGGCGTCAGTCACCGGCTCTGCCGGCTTGGCGGTCGAAGTGTCATACTTAATGCCGAGCGTATCAAGGATACCCTTGGCGTATGCGATGCCGAACGCCTGCTGCTTTGCCTTGGTGCCCGCCTGTGCTGCATCAGCCTTGGTGTCAACGAATACACCCTCGCAGATTACTGCCGGACACTTGGTATCGCGCACAAACGCATAATAATCGCCGCGCTGGCCCTGTCGGGTCTTGCAGTCGCGAGAGTTCTGGCCGATCTTGATGACCTGCTTTTCGATGTTCTGCGCGAGCACCTTGCCGGTGCCGCCGTGAATGGTGTAATACGCCTCGAAGCCGTCACCGCCGCCGGAGTTGTTGTGCACGTCGATAGCCAGATCAGGGTTGTACGCATTGCATTCGCGCACTTCCTCATTGATTGGGTCCTCCTCGTCCTTGGTACGACTCATGCGCACCTCAACGCCGTGTGCAACCAGATAATCGCGGCACGCCAGCGCCATCACGAGGTTTGCTTCCTTTTCGACGATATAGCCGACCGCGCCGGAATCAGAACCGCCGTGGCCGACACCGATAAATACCTTCTTGCTCATCTTGTTCTCCTCCTTCGGAGTCGTTGTCTTATTTTTACGCTTAATGCAGACTACGCTGCACACCGGCCTGCCGTTCGTACCCTCTTTTTCCGGCGCGAACAGGTAGCCGTCCGACACGCGATACATGCCGGTGCTGCCGCCTGCGTCCTGTACGAGCAGCAGTTTGACGTCGTAGTGATCGCGGACGTACTGCGCAACTTCCAGCTCGGTGTGACTGGCCGAAGTCTGCACATGGATATACCGGCCGTCCGTTAGCAGGCCGCACATATTTCGGCTGCGCCGGTCGGATTTATCGAGATTGCTGTTCACCTTGCCGTCCTTGATCGCCAGCTTCCAACCAGAAACAACATTCTCTAAGCCGAGGCTCAGCCGCTCAGCTGTACCGCCATAGCCGCACTCTTTGCCCTTGGCCTTGAGGTACTGCAAGGTTCGGCCCTTGATAACGCCGTAGCGGTCGCTGCCGCTGCCGATCATGTTGAACAGTGCGAGGTTGTAAACGATGTCCGCGCCCTCGTCTGCCGCCCACTGCCGGAGCGTCTTGGCGGTTTTGGATTTCGCCGCATACGGCGCTGCTGCGAACCAGATGTCATACAGCTTGCGGTCGTAAATGTCACAACGAATGCTCATCGCTGTACCTCACTTTTCCAGAGGGACATCATACGATTTGGCACGATCCGAGTCGGTCAGGCCGCTGGTGGTCGGATCGTTCAGAGCGTTCCATACGTTCGATGCCACGAGGAACAGGCAGTACGGATTGCTGAACGCGCCGGTAATAACGCCCCACAGTCCTGCCCACGTAGTCATATCCGCAGCGGTCAGACCGCTGTACGCCAGCACGGTCGCCAGCGCGCCGGTAAGTACCTGCACCCAGAACACCGGGTTCTTCAGACGAATTTTCCAGTTCATATAAGTACCTCTCTTTCTCAGTTCAAACCAAGCTGCTGTGCGATATAGCCGATGAAAATACCGACGAGCGCCGTCGCGCCGTAAGCCACAACCTTTCGCCACATCGCGCCGTCGCGGTCCTCGAGCGTTTCCAGCCGCTTGCCCTGTTTTTCCTGCTCCTTGACCATACTCTCAATGCTGGTGGCCAGTTTGCCGACCGAGGCGGTCAGACTATTCAGCTCACGCATATTGTCCTCCAGCAACTCAATACGCTTGTCCTGCCGACGATTTTCTTCCTCGAGCCGTCGGCGAAACTCTTCGTGCTCGGCACGAGTGATCGGATTATCCATAAAACCTCTTTTCCTCGAACCGCCTTACAAGGCGGTTTTTCTTGTTTTTACAGCCCCAGCAGCTGCTTATCCTTTGCGTTTGTATCTTCTCAGCAAATCATCCTGTTATACTCATACTGTACGCGAATTGGGTCAATCTCCGCATAAATCAGCGTCGTTTTCGGGTCGCTGTGCCCGAGCAAATGCTGAATGATCGTCAGCTCCATGCCGCAGTTAAGCGCGTGCGACGCGAAAGTATGCCGCATCAGATGCGGATACAGCGACCGCTCCATGCCGATGCGCTTGCCCAGCTTGGAGATCATCTTCTCAATGCCGCGGTCAGTGAGCGGCTCGTATGGCGCCCTGCTCGATGCAAAGAGTGCCTCGCCGCCCCTGCGCTCCGCGATGTAGAGCTGCAGCATGAGCTTCGCGCGGACGGAAAAATAAACCGTTCGCTCCTTGTTGCCCTTGCCGATGACCTTGCACTTGCGGTCGCGCCAGTCGATATCGTCGACGCGCAGACCGGCGACTTCGGACACGCGGCAGCCCGAGGACACAAGGAACTCGACGAGCGCCTTCTCCTTGTATCCCCGACAGCCGTCGCGCACAAGCTCGAGCTGCTCGGCCGTCAGCGGGTGCCGTGACCGCAGTTTATCGATTTTCAGCGATTTGATCTTGCGCATCGGGCTCTTGCGGATGTTATCCTCGTCCACGAGCCACGAAAAGAAACTCCGCAGCGTGTTGATGTGCGCCTGCACCGAGTTATCCATCAAATGCCGCTCGTCGACGAGATAGGCGAGATACTCGCGCAGGTCGTCGGTTGTAATTGCCTGCACCGGCTTGCTGCACTGCATCATGAACATCTTGAGCCGCTCGCGATAGCCCTTGATCGTCTTCGGGCGGCAGCCGTCGATGCGCTTTGCGGCGAGGAACGCCTCCACCCGGCGCGGCAGATTGCTGCGGTCGTACACCTGCGCAGTCTGCACATCATACTCGCGCATGATCTTGATGATCTCACGCGCGCACTCCGGCATCAAAGCCGTCAGCTTTGCAATCAAATCGATTTTTGCGGTCATGAAAAATCACTCCTTTGTGCCATTATAGCACAATCCAGAACATGATTTTACTCCTTCGTGCCGCCGAACTCAGCCGGCACCATCTCCGGCAGGCCGGAGTCGATCAGGATCTCCGCAACCTGCTTTTTGAGTGCCTTGGGTACTGCATCAAACTCAGTCTTGCCAAGGATTACTCTCTGGGCAAAAAACATAGCCATCATAATTACCAACCTTTCTAAACGTCTAAAAATGTTCATTATTCTGCGTAAACCTGCATCGCCATCTCCGCAATGCAGTCCTCAATAAAATCACTGCGTTCGGTCGCGGCGTTAAGTTGTGCTTTCAGCAGCTTATTTTCCTGCTCCAGTTCTGCGTTAGATTTCGGTGCCGGCTTGACCTCCGGCGCCGGGTGCGCCTGCTCCCATGCCGCGATCTCGTCGGCGGTGGCGGTCTCAGCCCACTGACTGCCGTCCCAGATCGGCGAAATAAATCCGGTGCTGCCGGCGTGCTGACGCATACTCGGCGGCGAGGCATCGACAAGCTGCTCGCCGTCCTTTAAGGTGTAGTTCTGCACCTCCTCGACCTGCTCCGTGCCGCCGTCCTCCAGCGGCTTGTCGCGGATTTTTACGAGCACGTAGGTAACGTGCTTGCCCTCAGCGTCAATGACGCTGCAGTGCTTTTCTTTGTTCATTTTCATCATCCTTTCTCAAATTTTAAGGGCGCCTACGGCAAAGTGCCCCTTGGCGAAGGAAACGCTTACGTTGGCAGGCGATATTAACGCAAAAAGTGATTTTCCGCGCGGTAAAAGTTTGGTATTCCGCACAACAGACTCAGATTGGGACGGAAACATGCCGTCTGAATACGCCGCGTATGCCAAACTGCGTTCTGCGCTGTCTGGCAGCTACGATATGTGGTTTGGCGCTTCAGATTGCCGTTTTTGGTTTGCACGTGCAGGAGATGATGCTATCCCGGCACGCAATATCTGGTATGAGCTTGCACGGTGCGTTGCGCCGGAGGTGCATTCGTTGCCTTTAAATATTGCAGGCGATGATAGCACCTGTTATTATGCAAAAGATCAGTTTGGACGAGTGTACGTAAGTATTAGAACAAACTTAAATGCTAATTGGAATGACTACAAAATAATCGGCACATTACCAGAGGGTTTTCAGCCGGTATGGGATGTTGTCACACCGCTGCTGATACAGAACGATCCAATATCTTATCAGATAGGGCAAATCGTCATTCAACCTGGAGGCAATATTTATGTCCACGGTTCATTTACGAGCGCCGAATATATTTTTGCCCAGTTGACATATCCAGCATCTGTTTAACCTGCGACAAAAGTCGCCTGCATATAAAGCGATTTGTCACTGGCTGTTATCGTTTCGCAAATCTCACCGTTAGATTTGATGATAATTGTAGTCGGCGTGTAGCTTGGATAGAGCAGCGCTGGCACGACGATCGTATGATCCGGCCTAAAGCCTTCGGGCAGCACTGCAAAAGTTTCGTCAGCACGAAAGCCACTCGTTCGCATTACTTCTCCGGCAAAAGAAACCACATTTTCTTGTATGCGAAAGTATTTACATCCGAGATCGGTATAGCCGTCCGCCAAAGGGAAATTATGCACTTCTGGTGACTTACGGGTTGCGAGGGGAAACCAATCGTCTGTTTGCCATTTTTTATTCCATACCGATCGTAAAAATACGTTACCTGCAGAATAGCTATATGCAATTACAGTGCGGCGTGGTCCGCTTATATCATCCATGAGCACAAGATATTGATACTCAGCACCTAGTTCTGGCCGGTCATTGGCATCAAAAAGACGACTTCCTGCACAGGCGAAAAAGCTACAAGATGTCTTACACGCCATCACAGCGTCTAAAATTGTGTCTTTAGAGGCGAACTCTGTACCGTAGTTTATAAGGCGCTTTGCCATAGCCGCCCTTAATGTTTCCGCATCATCGGCACCCATAGCAATGTCATCGCCCGTCAGCGTGACGTCCGCGCTCAGCGCTTTCCCGTTGATCTTCCGCGCCAGCGGAACGAACAGCTTGCCGAGAGCCGCCTTAACGCTCGACCACAGCAGCCGCTTAGCCTTGCCGCCGTCCGCGCTGTCCGCGATCATCACGCCGTCACCGTCGGCCGGTGCGGCCTTGGCGGTGATCTTGGTCGGGTCAACGGCATCCAGCGCGTTGTCGATGCGCTCGACATCCTTGCTATGCTGTTCTTCCAGTGCCTGCAGGTCTTCGGCCTTGACATACGCCTGCGACGCCAGCCCCACCGTGACATTCTCCGCGTCACCGACGACGCACGCTACACGGATAATCTTCTCAATTACCGCAGAGGACGCAGACGGAATATACTCCGCCAGCTCAGCTGCGTTCTGGTAGCAGTACAGGATATCGTGACTGCGGTCGTTCGGATAATCCGGATCAGCTGCAAAAATTCCGATCTCTCGCCAGTAAAAACCGCTCGATAATCCAGCATTCTGGAAAACACCTGTCACCTCTGCATAATCAGCATTACGGCGCACCTCATGCACCGGCAGCGTGATAATGCCGTGGATCAGGTCGGTCAACGCCGCGATCGGCTCGGTGGTCATCGTGCCGTCGCCGAGTTTGATGACCGTGAAGGTCAGCGTATCACCGGCAATCACGCGCGTCTGGAGCTGACGGCCAGCGTTAGTGAATTTAGGTGCTGTAAAGCTCATGTCTATCCCCTTCTTTCTACATTTTCAGGTGCAGGCTGTCGCATATCTGCACGGTAAAACCTACTGCCGCAACAAAATCCGGCGTAGAGAGTACCAGCTCCACGCCCTCAAGCCACGCAGACAGTCGTTTTACTGCTTCGACGGCCGCTCGAAATTCCGCGACATTCTGCTCTGTGACTGCCGAATTCGTCGTTGTGACCTTGAAATAACCGGCTTTTCCGCCATACTCGTACCATTCAGATACGGTCGCGTCACCGAAAATATCGCAGCAAAGCGACTCTACAGCAGCCTTAGTGCCCGCCTGCGACCAGTACGTCAACGCACCGCGGATCAGCGTCCGCTTGGTTGCCAGCGGATAGCTGACCAGATACCGCGGCACGCGCAAGTCCGCTGCCATAACGTCCAGAACGGCTTCTGGCATATCGTCCACTGCGGCATACAGCGAGATACGCCGCGCCAGGTTGAGCAGTTGCCTTTGCTGTCGCTGAACGGCTGCTGCAAAGCCTCTGCCCCACGGCTGTTCAGACAGCACCTCGGGCAGCGCGTTCGCAAGCGTTGCATCGTATAGCTTAATCATCTTCCAGACCTCCGTAGGTTACAGTCACCTTATTCGCCTTGGCTATCATATACGGCGTAACGGCCGTATGTGTCGGAGCAGTAACTGCGACACGTTTTGCGCCTGCCTCCATCACGAGCTGAATGAGCTTGGACGGGGTGACGTCACGCCCGATCTTGCGCTGCCATGACTTGTAGTTCTCAACCGCTGCCATTACTGCGGTCTGGATCGTCGTTGCCTGCGGACTGTCCGCCGTGTTGATGTAATAGGTCAGTGCAATGTTGTACGGTACTTCCTCCGGGGCCAGCGCCGTTACCTGATCGGTCAGCGGCCGCACGCTGTCCGCGCTGAGCGCCGCCGTCATAGCCTGCAATGCACCATCGTCAGGCAGACTGCCGTCATTCAGCGTAAACAGCACACTCACCTGATCCGGTGCAGGGCTGTACACGACCACATCATCTACATCGGCACGGGCACGCTTAGCATGGTAGATATACGCATCTTTCGGACCGGCGACCGAATAACCGGCTGTCGCCTGATAGATGCGTTCTGTCAGTTCGGTGTCGGTTTCGATCTCCGCACCGCCGGCTGTCATGGCGATATTGCTCACGCTGGCAACGTAGGCCACAGGGTCTACGAGATCTTTCAGCTCACCCACCGGAATACCGTTCGCGTCGATACCAGCTTCCTGTGCCGTTACACTGACCACACCGGACATCTCACCGGCGGGGATTTCCATGTACTCATCTGTTGCGAAAAACAGATTGGCGTAACTCAATCGCGTACCGCCCGGAATACCGACCGGCTCGGTACGGGCATCGGAAAGCGTGAACCTGACCTTGCAGGACGCACGCTGCGCCGGTTCACGGACAATACCGCGCAATGCGCCGATGTTGTCCAGATAATCACCCTCGGAGAATTTGAGCAGTCCCATCTTGCCGGCACGGTCGATGTACTGCAATGCCTGATAATACTGCACGGCCATTGCACCGATGAGCAGCCGCTCCGGACTGCCCTGCGCAAGCTCCGGCTGCTCACCAGCCGCCTCGGCATAGGCTGCTGCGTAGTCCGCCAGCATTTTACTTGTCACCGTTTCCAGGCTGATGCCGTCGATAAAACTGATCTCCGGAACGTTTTTCAGCTCCGCAATATTACTCATTGATCGTCACCTCCACATGGGGGAGCAGCGTACCATCGTCGCCGACGGTATAGGTCACGTTCTGCACCTGCGCGCGCGGCTCGTATTTAGCAACCTTAGCGACGATCTCGGCCGTCAATGCCGCCTGTGCTGTCTCAACCGGCAGGTCTACGAAGTCCCAGCTGAGACCAAACTCACGATCCATGGCAACGCTGCCTGCGCGTGTACTCAGCAGTACGGCAATACACCGCTGTACATCCTCTGCTGTATCGGCAGCAGAAAAAGCAATTTTCGGCTGCATGGTATTCCCCTCCCTATCTGTATTCTTTGAGTGTGAGATTGACCGAAGCCTGCCACAGCTCGCCGCGTGACAGGATCGTATCCCACGTTTCCGAAATATCGGTAATGACCATCGGCAGCTCACAGACCGGCTTGCCGCCGATAATGAGGTATGCGGTCGTGCCGTCCTGCAGCATCTTGTGCAACGCTGCAAGCTGCGTGCGCGGCTTGGCTCCAAAGTCTGCCCGGAGAACAATTTCTAACTTAACCTCCTCCAGAGATGGACCGATATACTGCAAACGCGGCTTGCCCGACAGCATACTGTGGCTGCCGTAACTCGCTGAGGCCGTATGCGTCAGCTTTTTCGGGGTCAGCACCGTTCTGGAATTCACCTGAAAGATAATATCACCAAAACTGCCGACCCTGGCCGGTATCAGTGACTTGATCTTATCCTCCTGCGACTTCCAAACGCCGTAGGAGGCCATGACGAGCGCCGAACCGATAACGCCGAGGCTCAATTTTTTCTTTGCCATGTGTGCCTCCTTAATTCGGCGCGGACGTTTCGCCGCCCACGCTGTCGGTATGCGTGTGGCCGCCAAGACTCTTTCCGCCTGAGGTGATGCTGCTGGCCGATACGCTGTCTGCAATCAGAGCGCCTGCAATCGTCAGACCGTCTGCCGTTGCCGACATACCGCCGGCGGTCAGTGCACCGCTGATCTGTACGCCGCCCGGGCTGTGCAGCTCGATCTTGCCGTCCTTGCACTTGATGTAGCAGGTGCCGTCGTCGCTCAAGTCCTTGCGGTACAGACCGGGACCCGATTCTCGAGGACGGTTGCCGTCACACCAGAACCGTCCGAGGATAACACCGGCCTCGGCTCCGGTCGGAAGGTGCAGCACGAGCACCAGGTCGTCCACCTTCGGCATACAGTATTCGGCAGACAGCAGCGGCAGTTCCGGTGTAACTGCATTGTCACGGTCGGTATACACAATCCGCGCAGTGCCGTCCGTGTAGTTGATTGCCGAGATACGGCCGATACGAATGGTATCCATGGTGTCCCCCCCTTACTGAATGATTTCCGGCAGCGCATTGGCTGCCTTGCAGATCAAGCCCGAAATGTACTGCAACTTGCCCATGTTAGCCGCCCAGTAATCCCGGGTATTGATAACGCCGTACTTCACCAGCGCATCGAGCGCCTCCTGCGGATTGCCGGTATACAGTCCGGTATCATGATTGACCAGAATGGTCGTTGCCATCTGGAGCAGCAGGTCATCTAGATACTTGACCGACTTGTGCTTGCCGATCCAGTAACCCGGAGAGTTGATAACACCGATAGCAGCCAGACGCTGGATCGCATCCACGATAACCGCATCCGAGGTGGTCGGCACCTGCGAGGCCTCAATTTTCGAGGTGTAGCTCGTGCTCGTCAGGCTGTCGGTTTTCTTGTCGATATAGAACTTGCCGCTAAGTCTGCCGACACCGGTCACCATGATGGTCTGTCCCGCACACAGATCAGGACGGCCCATCGTCTGAAAACTGATCGTTGTAATGCTGTGGTTGGCCGAGGTGACAGCCGCCTCGATCTTGCGCTTCGCGTCAGCGAGGTTGTCCGCCTTGGTCGAGGATTTGAGCAGCCGCTTGCCGCCGCCTGTCGTATAGGTGACGTCCTTCTTGGTTTTCGGGTCGGTATAGGTGATCGTACCGCCGGTGTAACTGCCTGCAAGCGTGGTGTTCCACGAGAACGAACTCATTTCTTCGCGCGGTATCGTTGCAACCGGGTCTTTCTTCTTGTACTTTTCCCGGTCAAAGATAACGATTTTCGACCGAAATACCTTGAGCATCAACCCATAGTCATTACACAGCTGATTGAGAAAGCTGCTGTCTGTTGCGCTGCTCTGTTCCTGCGTAGAGATGGAAACATCGGTCGCATCAAAGACCAGCTGCAGCTTGTATCGGCTTGCGATGGTCTGCGCGACCTTTTTCAGCGTGACCTTTTCCCAGTTCTGCGTGCGCTCGGTAGCCGAAAATGCATCCAGCGCCGGTGCGGACACCCCTGACATCTTAAAGGCAGCCTTGCCGCCGTTATCCGAGTAGCTTAGGTCGTCCAGCGTGAACAGGCCGCAGTCCAGTGTGGTGGTTTTGTCGTCACCGTCCCGGTCGGCAAAGCTGATCTTCGCGGTGATCTGGTCGCCTTTGTGCGGCAGCCATGCGCTGATCCACTGGTAACGCGGATCTCCCACGGTCAGCGAAATGCTGTCCGAAGAACCGCCTGCCGGGTCGGTATAACTGAACGCTTCACCAAACTCCTTGAGCGAGGTCTTGACCGCAGCACTGTTGTACTGTAACTCGACTGTTGCTTTGCGTGCTCTCATGCGTCACCTCTCCATGGCGGCAGTGTGGTCGAGCTGTTTTCAGGTTCATCCGGTACAACAAGCTGCACGCCCGCATCAAACTGAAAGATGTCCAGATACTTGAAGTTCGCCTGCATGAGTAAATCAGCCCGCTGCTCATCGTCATAAACCACCTTTGCAATGGTGTCCCACTGGTCGCCCGCCTGCGTGATATAAATGCGTGACATTGCGTGCCTCCTTACTATGCGAACGATGTACGGCGCTGCTCACGCTCGTACTGCGTCATGAACTCCTTGAACTGCTCGAACGTCTGCGACATGGCATCGCGGACATCCTCCTTGCTCGCGCCGCTGGATACATAGATCGTAGGCGAGAACGTGATTTCTCCTCTGCCGCCGGTCAGGCCGTCCAGCATGGAGGACAGCCTGGAGAGCGGAATGACCGCCTCGGGTTCGCCGCCCTCACCGATGAGCGCCGTAGTCGGCGCTGTTGCGATACCGCCCTCTGCCAGAGCGACATTCGGAATGGTCGGAATGTGCAGCGAGAACGTCTGACCGCCGTACTTCGGCACCCATTTGGGAATGCTGACGTGCAGACTGTTCAGACCGCCGATAACCGTATTGATGGCGCTGATGATCGCGTTGAGCGGTGCAGCTGCAATGCCGACCAGCGAACGGAACACGCCGGAGAAGATGCTTTTGACACCCTCCCACGCCTGCCGCCAGTTCGCAGAGAAAACACCCTTGATAAAGGTGATAAGGCCGCTGAACACATCACGGATACCTCCGCAGATCATCGATAGCGTTGCACCGGCACCCTGCACGATGGAGGCCATCCACGGGAAACGCTCTGTGATAGTATTTGCCAGCTCGGTGCATTTCTGCACCAGCGTATCCCAGTTGTTGTACAGCACCGCACCGATAGCCACGACCGCCGCGATAGCCGCGATGACCAATGTCACGGGCGAGGTCAGGAACGCCATTGCTGCGCTGAGCGCCGTTGTGGCAACCGTCGTAATAGTCTCCCATGCGTACAATGCCATGAGCGCCGCGGTTTCTGCTCCGCTGCCGATTGCAGCAACAATAGCTTGACCGTTATACAGCAGCAATGCCGTACCCAGTGCACCGACTGCAATAGCAGCCACCTCGAACGCCGTCTTGTGCTCCTGCAGGAAACCGGTCATGTCCTGCACCATCTGGGCGCTGTCGCTCGTCCAGTTAAAGAAGTCGGACAGTGCCGGAACTACCGTTCCCGTGATGGCGCCGCCGAGGCTGTCAAAGACCGGGCCGAGGCTGTTCTTCATCCAGCTCCACAGGTCCTTGATGGCCGGAATGACCGTATTTGTCAATGTGTCCTTTAGGCCACGGAATACCGGACTAAGATTATCCTGAATCCAGTGCCAGCAGCTCTGCACTGCCGGTACGACGTTCGCCTGAATATAGCCGCTGACCCGTGTCATCGCGTCGGACAGTCTGGGCAGCACATTGCTGCTGATCCAGTCCATCGCGGCTGCGACGCTCGGACCGAAAGCCTCCATAAACGAGATTTTAGCATCGTCCAGTGCGGAGTTCATGCGGTCCATCGCGCCCTGCAAAGTGCCGGTGACGGTCGCGTCCATGGCTTCGAGTGCGCCGCCTGCGTTGTAAACCTCATCTGCGAGGTTGTCCCATGCGGATGCACTGCCGTCTGCACCGCCTCGAATGCCCTGCAGCAGGTATTGAAAGTCGGTATAGTAGTTCGTACCGGCCAGCGCGGCCATATTGGCGTTGCGCTCCGCCTCTGTCATGCCCGACATGGCCTTGTCGGTGTCGATGAGGATGTCTCGCATGTCACGCATAGCACCTGCGCTGTCGTACACCTGTACACCGAGCTTTTTGAAGGTCTTGAGCGCAACATCTTTAGAGGACATACGTACCAGCATGGAGTTGAGGGCGGTGCCTGCCTCTGCACCCTTAACGCCGTTATTGGCGAGGATACCGAGAGCAACAGCAGCATCCTTGTAGTTCATGCCGGTCGCCTGAACTGCACCGCCGGCCCCCTTGAACGCCTCCATCAGATCGCCTGCGGTCGTGTTCGCCTTGTTGTTCGTCTTGACCAGTACGTCCAGATACCCTTGCAGATCGTCCACGCCGACACCCATTGCACTCATGGAATCCGTTACCTGATCCGAGGTAGTCGCAAGGTCGGCCTGCGTGGCCTCGGCCAGCTTGAGCACCGGTGTCAGTGCCTTGGTGCTGGTCGCAACGTCCCAGCCTGCCAGAGCCATATAACCCAGTGCATCAGCGGATTCCGCTGCCGTGAAGCTGGTCGCCTTGCCCGCTGCACGCGCTGCATCGTTGAGTTTCTGGTAGTCTGAGCCAGTCGCACCGGCGATGGCAGCTGCGTTCGCCATGGACTGGTTAAACGTCGTGTAGGTTTCCACCGCAGACGCAGCGAAGTCCTTGACGGCAGATGCCGCAGCTTTCAGGCCGCTCGTGATGAGATTGGCCTTGACGATAGAGCCGATCAGGCTCTGTGCTTTGCTCGCGCTGCTCTGCAGCGAGCTGTCTACCTTGCCCGCAATCTTAACGGCGAGTTTGTACTCTTTTGCTATCTCGGCTCACCTCCTGCGCAATTTCAACCAATTCCGGGATAGACAGTGCCATGCACCAGTCCAGCCCGGTCATTGTTACCCGACTGAGCCGCACACACAGCCGCCGAACTTCCTTACTGTCGCCCGGCCTTACTCCGAGCCGAAAAAATAGCCGCCGACCTTAGTCTTGATTCTCGCACCCTCGCGTGCGGGCAGGCCCTTGAAGAACTCGACCGGCAGGCCGGTGGCCTCGGCAGCCACGATGCACGCATACTCTACATTCAGCTCCTTGAGCGCGGACACGCTGCCGGAGCTTTCAAAAATGCGGTCACACTGGATCAGCTGCTCGGTGATCATATTATCCAGCGCAGACAGGTCTACGCCGTCGTATTCCTTGCCCTCAAAGGTATAAGGATGGGCGAAGGTGATAACGCCCTCGCCCAGCGATTTCTTGTTGATCTCTGCCATGATTGCTGCTCCTTTCTCTTAGCACAGCGAACGGATAGCCGACATAATATCCTTGCCGTTAACGACAAACACACCGTTCAGCTTGTCCAGTTCCAGTGCGGTCTTACCGTTGTTCTCGATTTTGATGTACGTTACCTCGAGCGTTACCGAGGACGACATCGGGCTGCCTGCTTTCAGGCTGCCACCGCTGATCTTCTTGGTGCTGCCGCGAACCGCGACACGCATACCAACGTGCGACTTGGTGCCGGTGCCGTCCGTGACCTGTACCGAGCCGCGCATGGTCAGGTCGATGATCTTGGTCGTGTCGAGCATCTGGAAGATGTCGCCGTACAGTACGCGGAACGGAACCTCCATCTCGATGGACGAGAAATGTCCGGGGTTGGTGGTTTCGTACTCACCGGCAATGCCTGCGCCCGAAATGGTTTCGGTCATTGCCTCGAAATCCGGAAGCGTTACCTCGTCGGACACGCCGATCAGCTTGCTGCCGCCCTTGTAGACGTTGAAGTCGTTGATGATTTCAGGGATATTCGCAATCGACATTATTCGCCACCTCCAGTCAGTGCAGATGCGATCGCGGTCGGGTCAAACTCGAGCGTAAACTCGATGCACTCCGCCGGATTGTACGGTGCAAGGGTCAGATGGAACTTGATCGTACCGTCGAGGATCTGCGTGGTCGGGTTCTCGTCCGAACGGAATTCACACTGATAAGCAGCACACGCACCGGCAGCCACATATGCGTTGCCGTTTACGTTCTCCGCGTCCACGATAGCCTCGATCATGCGGTAATTGGCCGGACTGTCCACGCGCTCGAAATACGTCTGGATGAGCGAGTTGCTGCGCCAGGTGAAGAACCGGCGTACCGCGATCCAGCGGTCCTTCGGGTCGGTGGTAGACGGATACGCGCAGGTGTTATTTCCCCATGCCTTAAAGCCGTTGAGATTCAGCACCGTACCGATACCGGCGGAGTTTACCACGTTCGCCTGTGCCTGATCGAGAATGACCTCGGTGCCGTCCTCCAGACACAGCCCGGTCACGCCGGGCAGGGACTTGTTGGACGGCGACAGGCTCGGCACATCGCCGTTCGCTGCATCGGTCGCAGCGGTCAGAGCGCCCATGATAGCCGAGAGCGACAGCCGGTAATTGCCCACCTGTGCCATCGGCCAGTAGGCGTAGGCGTGCGGAGAAGTCAGACCCTTGCTTTCCTTGACCTGCTTTACCGCATCGTAGGTCTGGGCACCCGAAGTGCCGCAGTCCACATCGAGAATGCACTCACACGAGTACACGCCGTTGATGTTCTCACACGCGCCCTGCATAACGGCTGCTACATTCGGGTCCTTGGAATAGCCCGGAGCCAGCAGCAGGCCGGGCGTCATGCCGAAACGCGGGTACACCTCACGCAGCTTATCGCTGATAGCCGTGGTGATCTCAGCCGCGGTGACGGCCGTCTTGCCTGCGGTCAGCTTGATGGCCTTGTAGGTTACATAGACCTTAGCAAGCGCCTTTGCCGTCGCAGAAGTCAGCGTGACCGTTGCCAGACCGTCCTCATCGTACTCCACGGTGTAGTCCGTGCCTGCGACCAGCGGGTCGCCGCTGGTCTGCGCGCTGACGGTCAGCGTAGCTCGCAGCACATACGGGACAGGCTCCTGCTCTGCAGAAATAACGAAACTGCCGCCGGTGACGGTCTGTTCGGTCGGCTTGCTGACGTTGGTGACGTGCTGCGCCTTGTTCGGATCGAGCACATTGACCAGTACAATGGGCGCCACGCCGAACAGCTCGAACGAAGCCTTGATGGACTGGTTAAGGGTAAACGCCTCGAAATTGGTATCATAGCCGAGTGCTGCGGCCGCTTCTGCATAGCTGCTGCACAGTCTGGGCGCGGTAACGCCTGTCAGATCGGCCAGCTGATAGATCGGCGCAGTACCGAAAACGACCTGCAGACCGGCGGTGCTGTTCGTCGCCGCTGACATACTGGTCGCCTGTTCACGGGTATATACGCCATGCTGATATGCCATGGTGATTTTCCTCCTTACATTATGTTAATGGGTCTTCTATCCTCACACCCGGACAGCTGAACACCATATCCATCGCACCGAAATACTGCGGATAGGTGTCGGTTTCGTCCTGCAATGCCCAGCTGATCGGCACCTCTGCACGGAAGTTGCCGAGGTCGGGACAGCGTGCAAACCGGTGATAGATGCGCTCTATCACACCGAGCACATCACTTGTGCCCTGCCGGTCCGGTGTATCATCGTAGGTACAGATGATGATGGCAACACCCACATGGTGCAGGTCGCTCCAGTCATCAAAGGTGCCGCCGGTCGCACGGACGATAACGAACGGTGCAGTCACGTCCTCGGCGTCTGCGTCCTCATCCTCATCGTCCATCTGTGGAACAGGAAGATCGTGCTTGTAGACCTTGGGCGCTCGTCTTGCGCCGGTCTTGGTTGGCAGCAGGCAGTCCGACAACAGCACGGTCAGATCGGACACCAGCATATCCAGAAAAATTTCCGGTGTCATGCGCCGCCTCCTCTCGACAGCTCAAAGTTCAGCGAGCGCTCGACCTGCTTCTCCAATACTGCACCAATTTCGGGACGTAAAATACCGTAAACACGTTTTGCGCCCATCATAGCCGGTACAGACGGAGAATACATAGTCTTTACAGGCAGTCGCGCTTTGCCTGCACGTTCCACAAGTGTAACGTGACCCGACTTGAAACGAACGAGAAAAGCCTTACTTCGGGTCGAATTACCCGTCAGTGCTTTCATGCCGCTTGCCTGCAAAACCTTTGCTCGGTATACCGCCGGACGCGCTGCGCCATTTGCATAAGTCGCAGGACTAACGCGAAAGTTCTTCAGTTCATTTGAGCGGCCGCTGACCAAGATATAAGCCGCAAGATTTCCGCTTGATGCGCGTTTCAAACGAACATTACGCTTAAAACCGGAACGCTTGATAGCATAGGTATCGCGTGCTTTCTCTGTGAGCATGGTACGTGCTTTATTTTCCGTATCGTTCAGCGCACGAACGATTACGCGGCGTGCTCTCTGTTTATCCAGCTTGCGGAGAGCTTCATTAAGCTCCTTATTCTCCAATTCAAAACTAAGCTGCATTACGTTGTCGCCGCCTCCAGTTCAAACGAATAGATACCGTCCTCATCGGTCACATCGGTGATGATGTACCGTTTTTTGCCGTCGAGCAGCAGCAGCTTGCCCAGCTTCGGGCGCGGACCGTAATCCTCTGCTGCCACATAAAGCAGCAGACGGCGCTTGTATACGCCGTCCGCGTGCTGCACACCGCTTGCCACCGTGCGTTCGATCAGCTCGTTGCCGTCGAGCACCACCTTCATGGGACGGCCGTCGATGCTATGCTCGTCCGCGAACTCGTCAGCGTTCAGAAAGGTGCCGAAGATGTCCGCCTGAACAAGCTCCTTGAACGTGCTCATCCCAGCAGCTTGACCTTGATGGTGGTCGACGCCGCATCCGTCGGCTCGATCGCCCAGCCGCACGGAACCGCGCCCGAGGCCGTGGTGGTGACTTCGCCGTCCTTGAAGTACAGCGCTTCACCGATCTTGACCGCGTCACTCTCACCGGATTTCAGCGGCAGAATGAACACGCCCTCAACGAGCAGCGTGCCAGTCGCACCTGCCTCAATGGGCATACCAGCGATACCGATACGAGTAGTCAGCGGAACGATCTCGTTTGCCTCAATGCGGGTAGCCGTCGCGTTCGTGTAGTCGATCGCGCTGCCCTTCTGCCAATATTCAGCCTTTGCCATGTGTCGTTATCCTCCTGTTCTATCAGATTTTGATAGCAACGCCGTCATTACGGGCGATGCCGCGATAATCCGTAACCGAGATACCCCAGTCCATGTAAATATCCCACACGAAACCGAGCGTGCCCGGAACCTCGCTGCGGCGAATGGTCGGGGTTTCCTGACCGTTCAGATAATCCACCTGGATAGACTTTGCCGTCATGGGGTTGGCTACGAGGAACCACGGGCAGGCATTCTCGCCGGCCAGCATGTTGAGCGTTGCATCTTCCACATAGGTCAGGTTCTTGTTTGCCATCGGGTTGTAGCCGGTGTAGTTGTTGTCATCGGTCTTGATAGATGCGCTGTGCAGGATAGTATCTACTTCCATGCCGTAACCAATCGGCAGCACGAGCATACGAGGCGCTACGTTGATTGCCTCGCCGAACGGGTCGCGCTGTGCCTGCATCTTGAGCATGAGCGCGTTGATGGCTGCAAGGGACGGCTTTGCACCGGTGGTCACCTGATTGCCGTGTGCAGTGTTAAACAGGGTCTTGCCGTCGAAAATCTTGGCGGTGTTTTCGTAGATCAGGCTGTACACCTGCATATTGATCTTGCGCTTTGCCGCTGCCGAATACACGCCCGGCACCTGCGACAGGAAACCAATGTCATCGTTGATGAACGCCTGACGGCTCATGGTGAACTGAGTGCCGTAGGTGTCGATCTTGCGCTGCGGCAGCAGATGAGTCTTCGGCTTCGACGCCTTGAGTTCACCGTTCTCGCCTACCAGTTCAAATGCGCCACCGCCGATGATGTAGTTGTGATCCGGCGTTGCCTTAAAGTCGGATACCGAACCCTTGGTGCACCATTCCTGGAACGTGGTCGGCACCTCGTTGTACAGCTGCACGATGTTCTTGCGAATGGTTTCGTCCAGAATGGCCGGGAACGCTGCGGTCGGGTTGAAATACTGACGGCACATCTCGGAATACAGGTCATCCGAGGACATACGGCGCAGCGCAGAATCCGACTGACCATCACGCACCAGACATTCGATCGACAGATCGCGCAGGCTCATGCCGCGCAGCTCACGAGCGCCGTCGGCAGGCTTTTCGACTGCCATGCCGCAGCGCAGAGAGAGCGCATCAGCCGCAGCCGCACGGAACTTGTCGCCCTCATCAGCAGTTACCTTAACGCCGGTCTTGGGACCGCCTACCGCCTTGAGGTGCTCGAGAATAGCTGCTCGGCACTTATCCTCGGTCATGTTCGCGTCCTTGATATACAACTCTGCATCCAGACCGAAATCACGGCACATGGCGGTGATGTTGGTAATGCGGGTGCGCTCGGCAGCTGCCGCACGAGCTGCGGTGCCGTCCGGTTCGCCGCCGGGCTGGAGTGCATCAATCTGCGCCTGATATTCGTCAAAGCTGCGCTGCTCCTCCTCGGTCAGGTCGCGGTGTGCGACCTTGGCAGCATCTACAATGGCCTGCTGCTTAGCCAGAAGTTCTTTCAGTGTCATGTGTTCAATTCCTCCTTGAAATGGTTTTTGTTGATCTGGAGCTGACGCTCGCAAAGGCTGACGGCGCTGCACTGCTCGCTTTCCAGCTCACGGCCTACGCCTACGGTCGCATCTGCCGGTACGCTGACGATAGATACCTCATAGGGCAGCCAGTGACGGGCAATGCTGCACGGACCGGTGAACCTGCCGTCCACCGATGTGCCGCCTGCCGTGACTTCCTCCCAGTTGTCCACACGGTAGCCGACCGATACGCCGCGCAGCGTGCCTCCGGCTACCTTTTTGCGGATGGTTTCCGCGAATTCGTCATCGTCAAACGCGATCTCCGCCTTGCCGCGGTTATCCTCAATCCATGTCCGCGTGATCTTGCCGAGGACGGCATTGCGGTCGTGGTTGAACAGCACCACACCAAGCTCCTGCAGGCGGCTCAGGTCGCACGCCTCTCCGCTGTGGTCGAGGATTTCCGGACCGAACCAGCGCATATATGGCTCCTCACTCGAAAAGCTAAGTTCGAACACGCGGTTGTCCTCGCCCTCTTCCACCGCACGCACCTGCATGGGGAGAAAACGCTCAAGCGTTCGGCGGTTCTTTTCCTGTTTCATTGATTACACCTCCAATCTGTACGCCTTTTTCGGCTGCATAAGCCTGTACTTCGGCCATCTCGTCGAGCTGACCCTTCCAGTCGCGGCCGTTCTCGGCTGCGATCTGTACGAATGTCTTTTGACCGGATTCCATAGCGATCCTGTTCGCGTTGGCCTCCTTGAGCGGGTCGATCCAGCGCTTCGGGCTTGCGACCCATGTATGCAGCAGGTAGTCCGACTTGTGCTCCCAGAAATCCCGAATCTTCAGCTTGCCCGAAAGCACGCACGAGATAACGAAACTCTCGAACACCTCGTCCATGAAGTTCTCCTGCAGCAGCTCGACTTCCTCGGCAAAGGTGAGATCGTCCTCAATGCCCGCCTGCCGGGCGCTGCTGTAATTGGTTTCGCTCATGTCGCGGCTGGTCGCCTCATAGCTTAGACCCTGACCGCTGCCGATGAGCCGCTGCTGCATTTTCAGAAAATTGCTGGCATCTGCGCCTGCACCCTGCGGATTGACAACCTGAATATCATCCCCGGCGTTCAGCTCGGAGATCATACCCGGTGCCAGTTTTTTGCCTTCGTAGTTCAGCGTGCCGCCGGGTGCCACGCTGCCGCTGCGGCCAAAACCACTGACCGGCAAGGCCTTTTTGATAAACACCGACAGGCAGGCCGCAATGCGTTCCTTGACGCTGACGGCGGTAATGAACTCGTTGGCATCGCGGATACGGGTGAGCGTCGGCGCCATGTCGGACACCTCACGCACCTGTGACGGACGGCGCTTGCTGTACAGAAAGATGATGTCCTTCGCATCGTAGTACACCGGCGAGGCAATCTCGCAGCCGTCCACGCTGTACTGCGTCAGCCAGTAGCCGACAGGCCGGTTATACTCGTTGTACTCGATACCGCCTGCAACCTTGTGGTTCCTGCCATGCGGCGTAGACCAGCTGAGCGACAGCTCATCGACCTCGAGCGCCTGCAATTTGAACGGCACCAGTCCGCCGCTTGTGTAGCATTTCTTGAACAGGATACCGCCATCGACCTTCTTTCGGCGGACCGCCATGCGGAGCATCTGGCTGAAGCTCTGCTGACCGGTCACATCGCAGTTTTTCGCCTTGCACCAGTCGCGCCAGAGCGTTTCGATCTGTCCGTTCAGCTTTTCCTTGCCGGTTTTCGCCTGCAAAGTGAAGCCGCCGCCGACAATGTTGCGGACGAACGCCGAGATCAGACCGTTCATCATATCCGAATTGCGTTCCAGATCACGGGCACGTGCGCGAATGGTGTCGCGGCTGGTGCGGTCGGTCATTTCCGCCGATTCGATCAGCGCCGCCCATCCGGAGTTGAGCCGCCGGTGATCGCCTGCATCGTAGCCGTGGCGCTGCATATCGTTCAGACTTTCGCGGAACACCGCACGCCTGCACGCCGTTTCCGGTGAGAAAAAACCGATCACACTGTCTAAAATGTTCATATTCATCACCTCCCATCGAAGTACGCAACGTAGGTATCGCGGAACAGCGAACCGCCGTCCTCTGCGGCGGCCTCGGCTGCCAGCGCATCACGCAGATTGCGCAGCTCCGTGATGTTCGCACGGGTCAGCGAGCGTGAGCCGATCTTGTAGGACTGACCGCCTGCCGCTATCGCAATCAGCGCCTTGTTGACCTCGGCCAGCAGCTCTTTCGCACTCGGATTGTTCTTTTCTTCTGACATATTGGTCACCTCAGATCCAGTTATCGTTGCCGCCGAGCCAGTCATCCGAGGACTGCTGCGGCCTGTTGTTTGTTTTTTCATTGCGCGGCTCCGGCTTGTCCGTGCCGTTCTGCAGGAACAGCGAGCGCACACCAAGCACATCGGCGGCCGCTGCCGCGTACACCTCACAGTCGAGGTAATGGTTATCCGCATGGCTGGTCTTCTGCACCCAGCGCAGACGGGCGTTGCCGCTACCGGTACGCTCTGTCACCTTATGTTCGGCGGTAAGCTGTTCGGCATACTCGCGGTCGATGCCTTGAAACACCATGAACGCGCCCTGCCCGTTGTCTTTGCGCAGGCGGCTTGCGATCATGTCCTTGTACCGGCCGCCGTCCACCAGAACGAGCGACATGCCAAACGCCTTGGAGCCGGTCTTATTAACCGTGGACAGCTTGTAGTGGTTGAGCATGGACGTTGTGCCCTTGCAGGGCAGGCACCATTCCGCGTTGACAGCGGCAAAGTCGTACACATCGTCGGTCTGGTCGCCCGAATCAATCAGACACAGATCAACCAGCATGGCCGTGCCGTCCTGCCGCTTGTATTCGAGGTTCATCACCCGCTCGATGTCGGCAAAGCTCCACGCCTGCCCTCGGGTAACAAGCTGCGAAGTGAGGAAGTCGCCCCAGGCACGCACGGTGTAGTACAGGCAGTTCTCCTGCACATCAACACCAGCGGTCAGCAGCTTCGCCCAGTCCGGTACGGTGAACTCCGGAAGACTGGTCTGCCGGTCCATGACCAGCTCGGCGCTGGTTTTCAGCTTGGTGTCCTCCCACGGCTCGGCAAGCCATGAGTTGGTGAAGTTATGCAGCGCCTCCGGATCGTCTTTCGCGGCCATGAACGCCTTGGCGATCTCGGAAAAGCGCGTGAACGGACTGTACAGCGTGTTCATCCAGAACGCAACGCTGCGTGCCACGCGGGCGGTCTTGCGAACGTCGCGCCACTCGCCCTTTTTGAGCATTTCCATCTTTTCGGCATCGTTCAGAACCGCGCCGCACGCCTGGCACACGTAGAACGCGCACTCGGCGCGGTCGGCATCCGTCATGCCGTCCTCTTTGCCCGGCCACTTGATCTGCGCGAATTTCAGCTCGATGTACTCGCCGCAGTGCGGACACGGCACAAAATAGTGACGCTCCACATCTGCCTCTTCTTTCGCTTTCCAGATATGACCGGTCCGCAGGGTCGGAGTAGAGCACATATAGATTTTGCGGTTCGAGAACGTCTTGGTGCGCTCGGTGGCAAGGCTGATCGGGTCGGCCTCCTGCCTGCTGGCACCGGGGTACTTGTCTACCTCATCGAAAAACAGAAAACGGATCGGCTTAGATGCCAACCCGCTCGCGGAGTTTGAGCCTGTCAGGCTGATATACATTTGATCGAACTGCAGTTCCAGCTTGGTGCTGCCCTTGGCGCGGAATTTGTGCCGCAGCTCCGGGCACGCCTTTATCATTGGGCGGATACGGTTGTCCGAAGTAAATTCGGCCAGCTCATCCGTCGGATAGACGATCAGCGTCGGTGCTGCGTCCTGCGCGACCACATAGCCGAGCATATTGTTCAGCGCCTCGGTGCCGCCGACCTGTGTCGGCTTGCAGAACACGATCTTCTCTGTTTCCCAGTTCGTGAACTCGTCCATGATGCCCGTGAGATACGGTGTCATGTCGTTTCGCCACGGTCCGGGCATATGCGAGGAACGGTCGTCAAGGATGCGCGAACGCTCTGCCCACTGGCTGACCGTGATGTCGTCCGGCGGCCGCAGCGTTTCCAGCGCCGCATGAATGTAGTCCGGAACTGTGTACCGCCGAAAGGTGTATTTGCGCTTTCTCGGTGCCATCAGGAACTATCCTCCACGTTTTCCTGCTTACCGGCAACGACAAAAGCATTCAGCATGGTGTTCACCTCTTTGGAGAGGTCCTTTTCCACGCCGCGCACGGTAACAGGGTCGGCATAGCCGCCGATCATGCCGCCGACACGGTTCGGGATCGCAAGCACGAACTTCTTCAGCTGCACGAAGAACCGCTGGTAGTCCAGCTGGACTTCCTCGACGGAGATGTATTTGCCGGACGCGATCTCGGTCTTGAGGCGGTGCAGCTCACCCTGCGACTCCTTGAGCGCAATCTCTGCCTTGAGCTTCTTTTCCTTGAGGGCAAGCTCCTTGTCTGAGCGGGATTTGCCGTAGGCTTTGTCGCTCAAATACTTGATGTAGTCCGTAACCGTCGGGAGCAGGTCGAACATACGGCCTGCGTGACCGGGTATCTTCTCGGACTTGATGATGCCCTCCTGCACAAGCTGCTGCACGCGGCGCACGCTGACGCCGAACACGGCTGCGATCTCCTCCGGTCGTTTCCAATCTTCGCTCATAACCTGCGCCTCCCTTCTCAAAATACCCATACTAATGTTCGTTTTGTAGCGAAATGCCTAAATTTTTTCTCGTTTTTTGGACAAAAAACCCGGGCCTCTTTAGCCCCGCTGCCCGCTGACCCCCGGGAAGTACCTTGCGCCTGCCCTGACACCCTTTTCACCGCTTTCGATATGTGCGGCGGCTTGGTTTGTCTGCGACAGTGGGCGCGGTGCCCGGCCGGGTGGGACGCGATGGCCTGTGCCCTCTGCCATGCAGCGAGCCGAGAACATTTGAACAGGTAAAGGAGAACAACCATAGCGGCCTATCTGTCACTCGCTGCATGACACGGGACACAGAGCAAAAGAAAAGAGAGACTGATGTTCAGCCTCTCTCATCTATGATGACATGGGTGCCGCTCTTGCGATTCCTCATGCCCTTGTTACTACGATACTATTGTACCACAGGTGAATGTCCGATTGTGTCCGGAGTTGTCCGGATTTTGCAGGGCGTCACGGATACCCCGCCCTTATCATAGGGCCACCCTGAAATGATAGGGCACCCTTGTTTTCATGGGTACAGATAGTTCAAATTCATGTGCCCATGTTTGTACAGTATGCCCATTGATATTCATGTGCCCATGTAGTATACTATAATCAAGCTAAGGAAAGGAGGACACGCCAATGGGCAGACAAAAGAAAAACGGCTGCAAGAACTGTCCCGTCGAAAAGATCGTTCTTGCAACCGCAATCCTGAACCTGGTCAAAGTAGTGATCGAGTTAATCGACCGGCTGACCAGCTGAGGAGGGAGGGCACAAGCCCTCTCCCCTTACAGCATACACAATTTACACTGACCTGTCAATACAAAGGAGAATGCCTTATGATGGATACCCTGAACATCGTGCTCGACCTCGTTCTGGTCGTGCTTAACCTGACCGTTATCGTCCTGCTGCTGAAAAAGAAAGGAGAATGACACATGGCAACCAAAGCACATCTGGAGGGTAACAAGCGTTACCTTGCGAGCAAGGTCGATGAGATCAAGCTGCGTGTGCCAAAGGGGCGCAAGGCCGAGCTTCAGGAGATCGCCCAGCAGTCCGGCGACAGCCTGAACGCCTTTATCATCAAGGCCATAGATGCCTATATCAACCGAGCCGAGGAGTAATCCCCGGCTCTTTTCTTTACTCGCTGCTTAGCGTGATTTCGTGTTCCTGCTCACCTGCTTGCTTTTTGTCATTGCTTTTTTCTACATTCTTCGATAAACTGAATATATCATTACTTATAAAAATGGCGGTGAATGGTTATGACTTCTTCCAATCGTCGAATGCTGGTTGTCGGAAATGGCTTCGATTTAGCACATGGACTGCCTACAAGGTATCAAGATATGCTTGATGCACTATCTCACGATACTTCATCATGGCTTTCGCCAGAAGATCGTCAGCGTTACAGTGATAATCCCTTTATTAAGTATTTCAGCAAATATAAAGATTTGCCCGGTTGGACAGGCTTTGAAGGCGAGTTGCAAATTATTATCAACTATTTTTGCCAAAGTCATTCAGCAGTAATTACTAACCCCTATTTGAAGCGAAGTTCAATCGAGCAAGCATTTGGAGTGTTTTTCTGCAAATACTGGAGGGAAAAGCGGTATCGTGAGCTATGGCAATCTCTTCAACAGTATCTAAATGAGTTAATTTCTTATATCGATCTATACCTTAGTAAGTACATCCCCAGTCAAGTGCCCAAAACACTCTCAACTGACACGCAGTATCCTCGTTTTATCTACAAGCGGCACTATGACTATTTCTTATCGTTCAATTATACCAATACATACTTTGATTTTGCTGGGATGATGAACGATGGAAGCGGCATCGTCGTTCCCACCGAAGATCAGTTTATCCACGGTTGCTGCTCTGCTATGGGTGCTTCTCAAAACATCGTACTCGGTATAGAAGATAATGATCCTTCCAACCTTGATACAATCTACTTCAAGAAATACTTTCAGCGTATTCAGAAGAAAACCGGTCGTGAAGTTTTTGATTGGTTTGATGAAGAAATTTCTTCTTCCAAGCCGATTGTGACTGATATATTCGGGCATTCGCTGGATACCACGGATAAAGACATACTGATGCTTATATTTGAAAAGTCGCAGTATACCAACATTTACTACTATAACCAAGCCGACTACGAGCAAAAGATCATCAACCTGGTACGTCTATATGGCTCACCCGAAGAATTCACCAAACGATATTACAATCACAAAATTCGTCTGTGCGACCAAATTGCCGAAGATGAACGGCTTCCCGACTAACTCTACAGCTCACGCAATTCGCGTGGGCTGTTTTTCTTTGTTGCTGTCCGTAATGCCGTAGCGCCACACGAGGTAGCGCTTGATTTCTTTCAGATACTCTCTCATTTCGGGACTGTACATTATCCGTCCAGCCACCTGTTTTCCAGCGCGCAGAAACCATATACCGCGCCGCAGGTCAGCGCGATTAAAGCAATTTTCTTCATTTCTGTTCCTCCAAATATTTTCTCATATTCGGACCGCCACCCGGCAGGCTTCGTCACACGCAGCCACCATCTTTTCGCGGCCGTGCAGACCGCCGTAGTATTCGATCGTTGCCAGCTCCTCGGCCGTGGTGGCCGGGTCCAAAATGCGGATTGCCTGTTCAATCGTCATGGTTGTCCTCCTCTCGGATTGCCCTCATCAATTCCTCATGCAGCTCGCTGAATTTCCCGTCCCAGAAGTTTATCCGGTGCAGCACGAGGAAGAACAGGAGCAGCCACAGGATACAGTCAAGATTGACCAGCAGATCAGTGATTGTCATGACCCGTCTCCTCCCGCAGATGATACATCAGAAAGTCGGCCCCCGGCACGTCACAGAACTCGTCCTTGTTACGGCCGACCACGAGGATCGGACCGACGAAATCCACGTCGACAAACCGGCAGTTGTACGGCATTCCGAGCGGCACTCCTTCCTCGTTGCAGATAACGATGACATCCGATGCAATCGTTACGGTTTCGATGTAGCCGCCGACCTCAGTCTGCAAGGCTTTCAGCGTATTCTCTACCTCTACCAGTTCCGGTTCACAGCCAGGCTTTTTACGGATTGCTTTCATAGCTTATTCTCCCTTCGTTGTCGGCAGCGCCTTTCCGAACGTCAGCCGCTTAACGCGCCGTGCAAGGATGCTCGGCAGGCAGATATTGCCGTCAAACTCTCCTGCCATCCAGAGCGGACAGGCGGGCGTGCAGTGCGAGCGGTCTTTGTAGCACGCGCCCTCGTCTCGTTCGAGCGTTTCGAGCAGCTCGCGCAGAAGATTCAGCTCACGGTCGGTCATGTGATGCGCCTCCGTTCCATTGCCACGCGCAGAACGTCTCGTCGCAGTCGGTGCAGAGCCGCGCCTCCGGGTTCATATGACCGGTGCAGCCCATGCAGCCGCCGAGGCGCTTGAGCTGCGCAAGCAGCGTGTCGCGTTCCTTTGCGACCTGCTCCAGCGCGTGTTCATACAGGCTCAGCCGCACCGCAGCCTCTCGCATGATCGCGCAGCCATGCAAATCGCAGTTGTGCTCATGCCCGCAGCCGAGGCAGGCCAGCGAGCCGGTCTGTACCTTCAGGCGGTTAAGGGAGTTGATAAGTTCTTTTGTATTCATGCTTATCCTCCTATCAGACATCGTTATAGCGGTTCAGGCAACGAGTATTATTGCAAAACCGTTTCTGACCGATTACCTTTAACGACTGTCCGCAAAACTGGCAATACACCGCTTCTGTTCTCGGTGGAGCGTCATCCGCGTGTGTTCCGCCGTATCTCATGCGGTTGACCATGCACACCACGGAACCCGGCTGAGCAGCGGCGATGCAGTGTTCCTTTGCTTTGCAGTAATAGCACTCAGGCGTTCCCACCCCTAATCATCTCCTTCCGCAGCTCTTTGAGCTTGTCCGTCAGCAGGCTCTCGGCCTTGCTGCCAGCTTTCAACTTGCCGCCCTTGTCGCAGAGATTGAAACGCGGACGGTTGACGTTATGCGTACTGCCACCCGGAAAGAAGTCATCGCCCTCATACCAGCTGGCGGTGAAAAAGCTGCCGTCCGGCAGGTCGAGCCGGTACACGCTAAGACCGATTTCGGGCGTCTTGTGCCAGATGCCCCAGTTCTGCCAGTCGGCCAGAACAGCCTTGCGCTTGCTCTCGTTGGTCAGGGCAAGAATGTCCTTACCCGTCAGTCCCAGCAGTATCATACCTCATTGCCTCCTATCCGCAGCAGCTCTGCGGCCATGCACTCCGAGCAGTGCTCGATCAGGTCGTCATGGTCCTTGATTTCTCGCGGAAATCTGCAATACTCGTCGCAGAACTCCTCCATCACCTTGTTTGCCCGCTGCTCCCAGCAGGCCGGATGGAACACGGGTGCAGTCCGCACGCCCTGTCCACAGAATTTACATTTTGCCATGGTTGTTCTCCTCTCAAACCAGAGCTTAAAACAGCTCAAACGAATTACAGCGGGGAATAATCCCCGTTTTTGTCCTGCTCTGCCTGCATGGGCATACCGCACGCAAGACAGTTCTGCTCGATAATACGTTCCTTGGCATTCGTATGGTAGACCCATGTATGGCCGCACTCACAGCGGAATTTCAAACGGTGCAGATCGTGCAGCGCGTTGTTCTCACCGCACGACTTACAGCGATAGAACCCGATTGGGTACCGCGCATTAAAACTGCCGGTTTCGCCGCAATGCACACAGGTGATACGAAGAAAACCCTTGTAGCTCTCCTGCGGCGCGGGTTCTTCGGCCGGTTCGCCCTCGTCTTCGTCCAAATCAGACGGCTGCTCTTCGCTTTCCGGTTCTGTGTCCTCGTCCCTCGGTTCTTCCATCTCCACCGGCTCTGCAATATCGGGATACTCACCCAGCAGAGCACGGGTCAGCGTACCGAACCAGACGTTGGCCTGCTCGTCCGACATTTTGACGGTCAGCACCATGTCGTTGGTTGCAATGCGGATTTTATTCATGTTTCTTCTCCTCTCTCACCCAGCCCGACCATGCTCCGCACCTTTGCGTACATCCGCAGGGTATCAATGGCACGGGTTTCGTACACGCTGCCCTGACTGCGGCTGATCGGAATATCGCGCTCGATGGCGTGCCAGCCCATGCCGTCCATGTATCGCTTCTCGATGACCTCGCGTTCCAGACTGCCCGGCTCCAGAAAGTCAATGATGTCCATGATCTCCAGCGCTGCGCGAGCCATTTCGGCCTGCTGGGCGCGGATACGCTGCTCCACCTCGTCAATACGGTAAGCGAAAGCCGCAGCTCCCTCGCTAGGTGAACCGCTGCGCGGCATACCGTCGTACCGAACGGCACCGAGCGGGCACTGGATATCCTGCTGGAGCTGGGCACGGCGGCGTTCGAGGTCGCACTTGCGGCGCTTGGCCGAAAGATACTGCCGCAGATACCGCCGCAGCACCTCACGTTCTTCCTTGTCTGTCATTCGTTCACCTCCACACCGTTCTGCAGGAGAATCTCCCGCACCTCGTCCACATAGCTGACAACGTACACCTGTCCGCCTGCCTGCCGTATCTGCTCGTGAAAGGCCTCCTGCAGAGGACTGACCCTGCCGAGCAGCGGCCGCTTGACCTCAAAGCCGAAGTAACGTCCGTTCATCACGCCCGAAATATCCGGGTGGCCGCCCGACTGGTACGCGCCTGCACTGTCTTTCCAGAACAGCGCGTGCGGCAGGCTGTTCAGATATTGCAGGATGGCGGTCTGGAATTTCGCCTCCTTCGGGATGAGGCTCGGCACCATGCGTTTGGCGGCTGCGTGGTCGGGCGCACGGCCGGTATTCACCAGCCAGTGAACCAGCTCCGCCATCGAGCCGAATTTCTGCAAAGTTTTTATGGTCATTTGTCGGTTTTCTCCTTGATTTCGGGGTTCCTTACACCTTTTCTGTCGAGCGGGTGTAAGGTTTTTCACGTTCGTTTTGTTTCCGGTTCACTCGTTTTCTGCGGAAAACGCTTTGCTGACACGCACAATCGGTTGTTTTCTCTGTGCGGCTTACACCTTACACCTTTTCTGCGGACACACACCGTATATTTAGAAAAAGTTCCGTGCCGACATGAAGTTTGCAAACTTTTCGCGCGTAAAGACATTCCTAACGGAATTAGGTGTAAGGGTGTAAGGAATTAGGAAAAAGCAAGACCACGCCTACACTTTTCGCCTTACACTTTTCCTTACACCTGCCTTACACCTTTGCGTTAGGTGTAAGGTTTTCAGCTGAACGGAACCGGCTCATCGTCCGTAGTTTCAATAAAGTCCTGCTGCGGCGTTTCCGACATCTGGAACCCGATAAACCGCGAACTGCGTCCGTTGAACCACTTCACAACCGTGTTCTTCCCGTCCGGACCGCTGGCGATGCCGCCAGTGTCCGCAAGGTGTTTCATGGTCTTGCGGTAGCTGAATCCTGCGTGCTCGAGCGCCTCACGGAGCGAGGTCGGAATGATATACGCCACCTCGTCCTCCAGAAAGCCGTAGCAGGTGCCGGTGCAGTCCTTGCCAAAATTGCGCGTGCTGCCCGAAGTCACCCAGTCGCGGATAAAGCTGACGGCGTTCTCGTTGACATCGGGCGGCTGGTTGGCCTGCATATCGCCCATGACGGCCTGCGCCATCTGGAGCGCGTGTGCGCGTGCTTCACTGTCCCGCTCGGCAAAGAACAGGCGCGAGAGCAGATAATCTGCCGTCACGACCGCCGCAATGCCTGCCGCGTGGCTGCCGTTCGCGGTGCCGATGAGCGGCTTTACCTCATCGAACAGCTCGTTAAAGTACCCGGCAATCACCTCGTCACCGAGCGAAATGATGTAATCCAGAAACGCATCACCCGCCCAGCCGGTGTTGTCGCCTGCGTGCTGGTGCATCTCGCTGGCCGCCGCCTCATTATCGAACGGTGCGCCGATGACCTCGATAACACGGGTAGAAACGCCGGTCATGCTGTTCTCGCGGCCGATGGGTTCCTCGCCGGTCGCCAGTGCCACCGTGCGCCACGTTTTGAGCGCCTGCAGACCGCCGTCCTTCGCACCGCGGCTGCGGCCCGTGCCGTTGGCGATCATGTAGACCATTTTCTCGAGGCCCTCCTGCCGGTTCCCCGCAAGCTGACGTTCGTCAATGCCCATCGGGAGGTCACAGTAGAAACCTGCCATGCGTTCAAGCGCTACCTGCGTGGCGTTGAAGTTCGCCATCAGGCGTTCCGGGTCACCCCATGCGGACAGTGCCGCCTTGAGCGCCGCCGTCTTGCCGCCGCGTGAGCCGCCCCAGTTGTAAACGAAGAAAATACGCTGACGGATAATGCGCAGCAGCGGTGCGGCAAATCCGGCCGCAAGGATGAACCGAAAGCGATACCGGCTCCGGTGCGGTGCCATGAGCGCGATCCAGTCCTCCAGACTGCCGTTCTTCTGGTACGCGCCCGCCCAGCGCTCCATGCTCGGGTGCGCATCCAGCACCACGCCGTCCGCGTGCCACGGCAGGAAACCGCCGCCGGTCTGCCAGCCGAAGCTCTCGGCGCTCTTGACCGTTTCAATGACGTCGATGTTCTCGCTTTCCAGCGCCGCAAGGTAGCTGACCACGTTTTTCGCGTTCTCGCTCGTCACAGTCGCGCCTAAGCGGGCAAGCTCGATGATATTCCGCGCGGCAAACACGGTCGTGCGCGGGAAAACCGCTGTGCGCCACCTGCCGTCACGCTTGAACGCGATCTCGATCTTTTCCTCGCCGCTCTCCTGCGATTTCAGGCGCTTGGTGATGAGAATGGGTGTGCGGCACACCATGACCGGCTGGGACGTTTTCTCGTCGATGAGGTGGATGCCCTGCTCGTCGTAAATGAAGCCCGCAGGCTGGCGCAGATGCAGCGGCGCATCTTTGATCGCCACCGGGATACTCGCCGCCAGGTCGGCAAGGTCGATGCGCTTGGCATCGCGGAGCGCGTGACGTACTTTCTCTGCCGCCTCGTCTTTGCCGCACTGGATGTACAGGTCGGACGGGTCTTTTACGCCGAACTGCTTGCAGCTCCACTGGTAGACCTCGCCCTCAAAGCCGCCGTCGCGCAGCTTGCGGGTCATCTGCTCGAGGAATACCTGACCGCCTCTGTCCGGTTCAATGTGTAAGTACAGCTTTAAGCCTTGCAGGCGTTCCGTCCAGTCCGGCTTGTAGGTCGATGCGCCCGGCACGCCGAGTGCCCGCAGGCCGAGCAGCCACAGTGTCTGCGTGTCGCTCTCGCCCTCAACGAGGATAGCGTAGCCGTCGCTTCGTACCTCGGGCAGTGTCCATTCGCCGTACAGCATGAGCTTTCCTGCCGAGCCTGCACCCCACTTGAACCGGCACGCGGCATTCTTGCGGTAGCGCTTGCGGAACAGGGTTTCGCGGTGCTGCTCATCGTAGTACGGGATACGCAGCCACGCATCACCGTTTCGGTCGCAGCCGCATTTCTCCATGCCGGTGACAGAGTGCAGCCATTCCGGGTCGAAACGCTTCTCTAAGCAGTATTCCTGCACCGTGTAGGTCTGACGGGGTTTCGCCGCCTGCTTTGCCGCCGGTGCGCTGTCCAGTCCTGCCGTGTGCAGGATTTCCTTGAACGCCTCCTTGTTCGTCAGGCCGTGCAGCTGTGCATACAGCGACACATAGTTGCCCGACCAGCCGCAGGAAAAGCACTTGCACTGTCCGGTCTTGAGATTGACCGAAAAGCTCGGGTTGCTGTCCTTGTGGATGGGACAGCAGCCCGTTAAACTGTCGCCGCTGACAGTCGGCTTTTCGACGATAGCCGTGAACAGCTTCCTGTAATCAAGGTGCTCGTCCAGATTGATTTTCTCCTCCATGTCTATACCTCCTTGCAGATTTGGCTTTCATCCATGGAGCGAAAACCACGGAAAGTTGACCACGAATGGTCAACTCCGGCAAAGATTGACCACTTATTCCTCAAACGGTGCAGGCTCATCGCTGTCCACCTGCTCGATAAAGTCCACCGGCACCTGTCGCGCCATCTCGCGCACGGCTTTGATGGTCGGCTGGAGAACCTCCATCTGCTCCGGTGTGAGGTCGGCCGCCTTGCTGAACATGGCCTGCGAGTAGCTGATGCCGCCTGCGTTCTGTGCCTTTTTGAGCGTGATGCGCGTTACCACCTGATTCGCCCGCTTGCCCTTGAGCAGCAGCCGCTTTGCCAGATAGTCCTTGAACGGCTTGAGGGAGGTAGGCGGCACATTGAAGATGACCGGCAGGACTTCCCCCTCCCGCAGGATGTAAATGCGGTGCAGATTCTTGCAGGCTTTGCCGCGGCCGTCCGTGTCGCTGCCGAACTGGTTAAATTTGCACATCGAGCAGTCGATGCACTCGCCGGTCGCGGCCACGATGCCGGTCTTGCCGTCCATGCTGGCGCAGTCCGGAGCGGCACCCGCGCCCGAATACGCATCCGCCCAGTAGCTGTTCATCGGGTGGTGCTCGACGATAACACCGGTCAGCTCCTTTACCACGTCCGGGTTGTCCGGGTCGTCACCGGGCACCTCAAAGGCCACACCGCCGCCGGACGGGATCTTCACAACGTCAAACGGGATACTGCCGAGGCCGTCCAGCTCCTCGCGGATCATGTCCAGCAGGCTGTTGTCCATCGGTGCCAGCGCAAAGCCGGTCTTGGGTACGAGTTCGTTACTCATGCTTGTCCTCCTCCTTGGTCGCAGAGATGAGATAGTTGTTCTTGTGGTTTTCGTCGAGCAGGCTCATGCGGTCCACCAGCTCGGTGAGGTCGGCCATCGTGTCGGCCTGAAACGACACGCCGCAGTAGCAGTGGTCGTCCGTGGATACGGTAAGGGTATAGGTTTTCACTTTGCGCGCTCCTTTCTGCGGCTCACATCGTAAAATTCGTATACGCGGATGAGCGTGCGGAACTCCTCGGGCAGTTCGCCGTCGTTCTCCTCCGCCAGATTGCTCATCGCGCCCTGCAAGGTCTGGGCGTTCACGGTTTCGCGGATGATGTCACCAAGGCCGTTCTCGCGCAGCGCCTCCATCAGCTCCGCATCAACACCGGCAGCCTTGGTGTACTTGACTTTCTGTGTCACCGAGTAGCCGTAGCCCTCGCGGCTGACCTTGGGCGTTTCCGCCTCGATCATCATGCCCGCCAGCTCATCGCGGCAGGTCTGGATTGCGAGATTGACCTCTTTCGTGCGGTCTGCCAGCTCGTCCTTGCGGTCGAGAAGTGCGCGGTACTGGTCGATTTTCTGTAAAATGTCCATGCTGTTCTCCTTTTCATGCAGTGCGGCCGGCGTTTCCACCGACCGCATATGCCTGTCTGCCTTACAGCGCCACTACGACGCTGCCGTTCTCGACCTCCACGGCAAGGGCGTTTTCCAGCCATGCCTTGATGATCTTGCGTGCGGCCAGCCGCCACATACCGCCGTCGGCCTCGATGAACTTGATGCCGCGATCGGTAATGCGGATCAGGAACTCGCTGGCAGGCTGCTCCACCTCCTGAAACGTGCGGAACGGCTTGAGCGTGATGATCGGGCGAATGCTCTCGTTGCCCTGCAGCGCAATGCCCTTCTGGGTGACGACCGTGGTCGCAATGCCGTTGTCGTTGAACGTCACCTTGGCACCCGTGGTGATCTCGCTAAGCAGCTTGAGCGCATAGTCGGTGTCGGTCGTGTGCTCAAAGCGGGTACGCAGCGCGATCATGGCTGCCTCGAACGACAGGGTGGTTTCCTTTTCCCAGCCGGGTACGTCGGTGGCCTTGGCGTGGTAGTAGGTCAGACGGGTATCCCCGAGGTTCGGGTCGGGCTGACCGAAGCACTTGACGAGGGTCGGGTCCGGTACGGTGATGTAGATGGGGTTGATATACTTTGCGATATGGAGAGCCTCGGTACGCACCAGCTTGACCAGCGCGTCCAGACTGGTCAGCGCCAGCGGATCGGGCATATCGGGCACCGGCTTGATCTCGGTGATGCCGCCTGCGGTGATGGCGTAGGTGTGGCCGTCTACCTCCTTGATGATGGGCTGGGTCAGCTGCTCGATCTTCTCCATTGCTTCACGGGTCATATCCATTGTAAAGTCCTCCTTATATCATGTCGGGTTGGTTGATTAGGCGAAATTAACGATCTTGAGGGTTGCGGGTGCTTCGGCCTCGCCGCCGTCCATGTCGAACTGACCGGGCACCTGCGGCAGGCACTCCACGGCCTGTACGCCGTGTTCCGCATCCTGACCGGTGATGTACAGCGAGGTCGTTACCGGGTTGGTCGCCGCCAGCGTGGACTTGGCGGTCACGCTGACCGAGATATTGCGGCGCTCGTCGTCCGGTACCAGCTCCAGCGTGAGGGTCAGCTTGCGCTTGGCGGTTGCCTTGGTGTTCGCATCCATGATGTTGCCGATGATACGCGCCATCTCGTAGTCCGCGCGCTCGGTGATGGCGCCTCGTGCCATCTGCAGGATGCTCTTAGTTGTGTTATCCATTGAAAATTCCTCCTTTGATTTACAAGACCTCCCGCCAGTTATCCATGATAGAGGCGGCAAGTTCTTCCTTGGCTTTCAGTGCTTTCATCACCTGTTCATCGACGGTATGTTCCGCGACAAGGTGAATGTAGGTGCATTTCCGGCTCTGGCCGATGCGGTGGGTGCGTGCGGTGGCCTGCTCGTACTCGGCGTAGCTGTACCCCATCGAGTAGAACACGGTCAGGCTGGCCGCCGTGAGCGTGATACCCAGTCCGGCGGTAGCGATCTGCGCCACGAATACCTTGGTTTCGGGATTGGTCTGAAAATCCTGCACGATACCTCCGCGTTCGCTCTGCGGCACCTCACCGGAGATCAAACCGTACTGTAAACCGCGCTTCTCCAGCAACTTGCAGATGGCGTCCAGCTCGGTGCGGAACCGTGCAAATACCACCAGCTTTTCGCCAGTCTGGAGCACATAGTCGTCCACGATGTCCGCGAGCGCATCCAGTTTGGCCGTGCCGGTCGAGATGGGTTTGTCGCTCTCGTCCGGCTGCATGAAACCGCCGGTAATTTGCTGCAAACGCAGCAGCTTGGTGAGCACGGTCGCGGCAGTCAGGCGGTCGCCGTTGTCCAGCTCCGCGAAGCTGTCGCGGCGTACCCGGTCGTAAATCTGCCGCTCTTTCGCAGTCAGCCGCACCACACGGTCCTCGAAAATCTGGTCGGGCAGGTCGAGCGCCTCGGCCTTGGTCGCGCGGACACTGATGCTGCCCATGCGGCGTGTCAACTCGTCCAGATTGCGATACGCAACAATTTGATGGTTCTGGTAGCCGCCCAGCACGCAATATTTGCTACGGAACGCATAGAAGTTGGTGCCGAACACGCGCGGGTCGCAGAACCGGAACTGACTGTAAATGTCGATGGCCTTGTTCTTGATGGGCGTGCCCGAGAGAATGAGCTTGTACTTCGCCTGATCGCCCAGCTTGTGCAGCGCCTTGCTCTGCGCGGCCGCATGGTTGGCGATACGCTGGGATTCGTCACAGATGATGAGGTCAGCGGCGTAGTCGTGCAGCGCCGTGAAAATGCCGTCGCGGTGGGTGCTCTCGTAGTTGATGACCGCCCACTTGAGCGCTGGTACGACCGTGCACTCCAACTCATCGAGCGCGGCCAGCCGCTTTTTCTTGTCGCCCTGCAGGACTGCCACCTGACAGGGATACGCGGCAAAGTCCGCAATGTCTTTCGCCCAGACTGCCGTAATGGAGGTCGGGCACACGACCAGTACGCGCCGGATAAGTCCCTGCCTGTACAGGATACCGGCCACACTGATGGCCGTGAGCGTCTTGCCGCAGCCCATCTCGAACAGCAGGCCGAAGCCTTTGCCGGTCGTCATGGCGTACCGCCTCCCATCTGCTCGGGCGTAATCACACCGAACGCCAGCAGGCACATATTGACTGCCCGCTGCTGGTGCTTGAACAGGGTCGCTTTGACCGGTGCGGCCATGACGGCACGCGGCTCGGGATTGACCCGCTCGGCCTCCATCGCCTGCTGAACAGCCAGCAGCCTGCGGCGGTACGCCTCTACGCGCGGCGGCAGCTGAACCAGCTGGCCGAGCCGTGTCAGCATATCCAGATCAGCCGGACCGGAAAGCACTTTCTGCTGCTTGTTCCACTTGAGCGTGCCGAGGCTTGCGACCGTCTGGTACAGCACACCCAGCTCCGCAATGGCGATCGTGCCGTCGGCTTCGTTCAGCGCGATCTTCATACGCCCATTGCCTCCATTGTCTCCATTGTCTTGCGGATAATGTCCATCGGCAGACCTCTGCGCCGCATATCCGCGATCAAATCACCGGCGGCCTTGGCCTTGTCGCTCGGCACAAGGTCCGGCTCGTCCCACAGCGGCGAATGCTCGTCCGTTACCAGCTGGGTGAACAGATAGCGGAACTCTGCCGCATGTGTTTCGTCGTTCCGGCGCATAGTGTCGTGCATCTGCTGAACAGCTGTACCCAGCTCTTCGACAATCTGCCGAACGCTGCCATCTACCTCCACATAGGCATCACAGATGCCGCCTTTCACTTCGCTTTTGATATTTACCATTGACTTTTCTCCCTCCTGCGGGTATTATGGTGTTGAAATATTTTTTCGCTTGCCGTTGACTGGGATTGCCCTCCCGTCAGCGGCTTTTTTCATGCCTGCGCCGCCCTGTACGCGTAGACGGCGAATACCGTCAGCAGCAACAGTGAGAGCACCGTGTAGGCTCCCATCGGCAGCTTGTCCAGCTCGGCGTAGCCGGTAGCAGACAGTAAGCCAAGAAAGCTGAGGCCGGCGATGGCTCTGTTGTTACGGTTCATGGTGTCACCTCCTTTCGAAATCCAGCGGCTTGCGTTACCCAGAGGTAAAATGTCAGCGTCGGAATGTAGAACGCCCGGTTGTGGGCGTTTTTCTTGAGCCAGCCCAGTCCGAACGGACAGGAACCGTGCTCCAGACACGCCCGCAGGCTTTCGCCCGCCATGCCGAGGAACGCGGCGCACTCCTCAATCGGGATTTTGCTGGGGTACTTCTCGCAGAGCCGGTTCAACTCGTCCAGCTTCGTGGTAATGACGGCAGGCATGGTCATGGTTGTCACCTCCTTCTCCGGCGTAGCATTATGCGTAGAGCCAAAGTAGCGCACTCTTCCAGATCTTCTGTCTTAGGCTTCGGATATCCTTTACGAGCAAAGTAAACCATCATGGCATTTGCAAAAATGGTCTGCTTGAACCAGCCCTTTGCACAGATGATTGTCGTGATGATGAATATTGCTGTCAGCATGGGTCACCCCCTCTCTCTCTCGTTTACGCGAGTCAGGTTCCAAAAAAAATTTCCGTCCGTTCTTCATTGGTCAAAGACAGAATTTCCGCGATACGGGCAACCTGAGAGATCGTAAAGGTTCCGCCGCCATCGCCCAGCTTGCGATAGTATGTACTCTGGTCGATACCCAGCGCATTGGCCATTTTCTCACCGGTCAAACCCTTTTCAACCGTCTTGCCTTTGAGCCTGTTCACGTCGATATTCATTTTGGTTCCCTCCCTTCATTGCGTTTCCGCGAGTTTCTGACTATATGTTACTCGCGTTTTCGCAATATGTCAAGGATAATTTTCGCATTTGTGCGAGTTTTTTATTTTATGTACTTGCATTTTTGCAAGTAGTGTGCTTTAATAGACTTATCAAATATAGTAGGTGATATAAATGGATGTTGGCGAACGCATTAAGAACCGACGCAAACAATTAGGTCTGTCCGCTGAACAAATCGCAGCAGAGCTTGGCGTTTCCCCGGCAACAGTATATAGATACGAGTCAAACGAGATCATGAATATGCGTATCGACAAGTTGGAGCCGATCGCAAAGGCGCTGCATACCAGCCCGGCCTACCTCATGGGCTGGAGCGAGGAAACCTCCTCGGCCGCCGAGGACACGAACCTTGTCACGATCCACTATGCCGGACCTGTAGCTGCGCATTTCAATGCAACACCTGATGACGCATACGAGCAGCGTACCATCCCTGCCGAGTGGATTGGGCGGCGCAGACCTGAAGATTTCTTTCTGGCCACGGTCAGCGGCGACAGTATGTACCCTCAGTTCCAGGACGGCGATGAAATCCTGTGCCTGCGATGCAGCGACATGGGCATTTCCGGCCGGATCGGCATTATGCTGCTGGGCGGCGATGAGGCCACTGTCAAGCGTATCGAATATAAGCCAGGCGAGGATTGGATTGATCTCATTCCCATCAACCCAGAATTCAAGCCGAGGCGTATCGAAGGTGTAGACCTGGAACAGTGCCGTGTTGTTGGCCGCGTTATCAAGGTCATTCGCACAGTCGATCAGGTGTAAGGGAGATTTGTATAATGGACATAACTACCTTAATTTCTGCTCTGCTAAAAACAACCGCTGTAGTTCCTTTTGCTAAATCATTAAGCAAAGCTCTTTATGAAAAAATCGATATGCTAATGTTACCAAGCAAAGAAGCGGAGGCCCTACTGATTGAACAGTTTAAAAATTCCGATGATCCTTTGCCCCTCAAAACAGTTAAAATCAAACATGCAAAAAAATTATTAAAAGAGTGGGAGAACCAATACGATATTTACAAAATCGCTCAAGACGAATTAGATACTCAGCCTAAGCAGGATCACTCCGAAGATGTAGATGCCGAATGGCTGTCACGTTTTATGGATTCTAGTAAGCATGTTTGCTCTGATGATGTAAAGTTGATTTGGGGTAAGTTATTAGCAGAAGAATGTACACATCCCAATTCCGTACCCACTCGGCTGATCAATATTCTTTCTATCATGGATCGCAAGCTTTCGCTTGCATTTTCTACATTATGCAGTCTATGTCTTTATGACTCTCGTGGAAATATAACACCAATTATCAGATCTGAAGATCCATTTTTTCGGCAACTCGGTTTATCATTTGAAATGTTATCCGAACTCGATTCGATTGGTCTAATCAATTTCAAAGGCGGAGAAGAATTTCGGCTTTTTGTAAGTAATCCTTCAATAACCAAATTTGAACATACCTATATATATAATTCTACTGCATATCGTCTAGAGTCGGAAACTCGTGACATAGTAGTAACAGAGGTATTGATGACAGACGCTGGTTCAGCCCTTTACCGAATTATCCCCAAAAACTACAATGTTACCTTTGAGTCTATGCTTCCCGAATTGCTTAAGAACTATTCTTTTACTAAAATCGATCATTTGTCCTCAAAATAATATCTTATCCAATTCTAATACTCCTCAATGATATAAAGGATGATTCTTTCATGAACCTATGGTCCAAATGGAATGACTGCCACGACTATCCCTCGCAGGTTGACCGGCAGGATCGTGCACGCGAAGCCATCCTGACGCCACTATCTATTAGCGGTCAGCGTGCTCAGTTTCAAGGCGAAGAGGATCAATACCGAACGACCCTTCTAACCTGCAGCTGTCCCGACTTCAAAAAACGGCATAAGCCGTGTAAGCATATGTACCGTCTTGCAATGGAACTTGACCTGTTTCCTCGCGGTAATATGCAGACAGATGCCAATGCGATCCGCATTCCTGCGTCTCAGCATTCAAAGATCACGGCCGATCTGATTGCGCTCATTGACAGCTATCCGACAGAGCAGCAGTCCGACTTGAAAATGCTGCTTTACACATTGGTCAGCCACAAGGAACCTGCGCTTACACCGGTATTCCCTCTTGTGGCAGCGCTGGCCGACACAGGATGCTTCCAGACCGAGCGGGACTTCCTGTTCCTGTTCGACCACTATCCCAAGCGCAAGCTGGCACAGAAGATTGATGCTCTGGGCATCGACTTTCCTACCAATCTGAAAACGCAGACTGCAAAGCGCGAGCATGTCCGTGAACATATTACCGAGTACGGCGAGCAGCTGTTTCCCGATGAGGTCAAACTGACCATTCCAGAGCGTTACAGCAGCATTGCCAACACGATCTATCGTCATTTGCTCCATACTTCCGATCAGGCAGCTGCAGATGAGCTAATGCAGCAGATGGACGTGCCACAAGCCATGCCCTCTGCGGCTAAAACCGCACCCACGCCAACACACACTGCACCCCAACCGGTACACGCGGCGTCTCTCGGCGCTACCCGGAGTAAATGGGGCGTGCTAGCGCTCGCCCTGTTTCTTGGCGGCCTCGGCGTGCACCGTTTCTATACTGGCAAGATCAAGAGCGGTATCGTATGGCTGCTGACCTGCGGCCTGTTCGGCTTCGGCTGGCTGTGCGATGTGATAGCAATTTTGATAAATCGGTTTGACCTGTCAACCTAAACACAAGGAGCTGAACATATGACACCCTATACCTATTGGGTCGAAGCTGTTTATTGCATAAAAGATAATGAAAAACGTATTTCGTTCCCCGATTTCGGCACGCGAATTGAATCGTTCCGAATAAACGCTGCTGACAGCGTAAAAGAGACGGCTGCCGAAGTCCTGCGAACAGAGATTCAGAAAATGATAGACAACGAGGAAACACTTCCTCCCCACAACAAAGAATTTCCGATTGATACTCGATTCACGGAATCCAATCACATTGAGATATTGAAAGTGACGGCCTACCTTTCCTAAATCTATCAATAAATAAAAAATCCCGTTCCGGTGCTGCGAACACCAGAACGGGACATGGGGTGATGACTAAATTACCACACCTAATCATCACCCCTATTCTATCACACTTCTCCATTGTTAGAAAGGGGTTTTATTGTTATGCCAAGAAAAAAGCCAACACGCAAGGACAAACGGTTCGAGTACAAGATCACCGTCGGCCGCAATATCCACGGCAAGCCGCTGCGCAAGTCCTTTTACAGCACGGTGAGTCTGTCCGATGCGAAGAAGAAAGCCGAGGAGTACCGCGTAGCCTCCGAGGTGTCGGCGCGTACCGGAGAGGCCTTTGTGCCCTCCACCGGCCGCTTTGCTCCCTGGGCACGAAAGTGGCTGCTGTCCTATAAGCAGCCGTTTGTCGAAGAAGATACATACAAGCTGACCTACGTCAGCCTTGTCGAAGGGCACCTGATCCCCTACTTCGGCAATGCCCTTCTCTCTGATATTCGTCCGGTAGACATACAGGCGTATTTCGCAACCAAGACGGCTTGCTCGGAGAGCCGATTGAAGAAAATGCGGTCAATTCTCAACGCAATCTTTGAATGTGCGATAGAGAACGACCTCTGCTATAAGAACCCTGCCAAGCGCTGCACCTACCGCAGCACCGCTCAGAAGCATATCAAGCACGTTCTCAGCGATGAGCAGATGGAAACGGTCAAAGCCTATACCGCAGATCGTATGCCCGAGGTCGTGCTCCTGCTGGAAACCGGCCTGCGCCGTGGTGAACTGGTTGGCCTTATGTGGTCGGATATTGATTTGAACGAAAAGGCACTCCGCGTGCAGCGCTCTATGATCGTGCGGAACGGGACGGTCGTTGCCAATCCGCCAAAGTGGAAAAGCTACCGTACCCTGCCGTTGAGCGAGGAGGCTGTCCAGCTGATCCGCTCGCTGCCGAAGGAATCTCTGTATCTGTTTCCGAACGAGGATGGCAAGCCCTATTGCCCGAACACATGGTCGCAGAAGCTCAAACGCCTTATGCGAAAGCTGCACAATGAGCATAACGAAGTGCCGGTTGTGACAGCACACGAACTGCGGCACACCTATGGTACTTATCTCCGGCGGCATGGTGCAGACATCTACACCATCCAAAAATTACTTGGTCATAAGGACATCAACGTCACCGCTGAAATCTACGTTCACAACGAAATCGACACGCTGCGCAACGTGCTGACTTCGATCAATCCGACAGGCGAAAAACAAGCCAAAACCGCCGAATCTTCCTGACGACAAATTGACGACACCAAGGTGTAACGGATTGAAAGAAATCGCAGATTTCCCGCCCTCAACACTCCGAACTATTTTCTGCATTTCATCTCAAATATTACGAAAAACACAGATAAATCATCACTTTTGCACATCAGAACTACGCACTACGGTTGACAGATTTGAAAACAAATATATAAGCTTCAGGTGCTAGTGTTCGCAAGGACGTGGGGGTTCAAGTCCCCCCATCCGCACCAAGTGAAAGAGCTGAAATCTTTTGATTTCAGCTCTTTTTCTATACTTTTGTCTACCACAAGTGTCTACCAAAATCGCGGCGCTTCATTTTAGTGCTGATTTTAGTGCAGGTTCAGCACCTTTTTAACGAGTTTTAGGATGACAGGATATCGTTTCAGGACATATGCTACCGATCAGCAGCAAAAGCACAATTTCCGCATCACCAAAAGAGCTGAAACCCAAAAGTTTCAGCTCTTTCCCACATTTTCAATTACACCCTGTCTCCGCTACCTTCATGCGCGAATACCCAATCGGCATATTCAACGGTACGCTTGCACGAATCGAGCAGTATACACCATTTTCGGTCTGCAGCAGCACACGATCGTCCTTAGAGAGATTCGGCAGCCAGCCGGCGTCCTGCTGCGCTGTCTCGTTATAAATGCCGAGATTATATTTGCTGCCGGGTATCGTCACCGCAAACGCGCTGACCGTCTCACCGTTTCCCATAAAACTGTAAAACGGCTTATACTTCACATCTTGCGTCAAATACACATTCCGATAATAGCCGCTGATTGAATGCGAACCGACATCAGCCACCTCAGCCAGTGCCGTACTCGATACCGAAGCCGTCTGCTTCGGTACTGTCCACCTGGGATACAGCGCCGAGAACTCCGGTACCGGCTCTACTGTGCCGTCGCTGTGCTGAATGGCTGCCGCACCATTCACCGTCCACGCCTGACTGCCGTAAATGACCTTCTCGCATGCGGCTGCCGTGCCGGTATTCGCCGCACCGGCGCTCATCATCAGCGCAGAGACCGTCATGCAGCCTGCCAGCGCGGTACTCAGTATTTTCCGAAATCTGTTCATTATTCAACCCTCCCTGTTTGTTCTCTAACCGCTATCCATACCTTACCGATTCTACAATTTCAATGAATCGTCTAAATCACCTCCAAAAGCAGTTATCTAAGCAGATACCCCCTGCAAATTGCGTTTGTCATGGTCTATCTGTAAGATAACTGCTTTTCACTGAAATTACAACCGACTGTTCCTGCTTAGTCGTTATTCGTTCCTGCTTTGCGCGTTAAGGAGCAGAATATCGCAGATGAACCGGTCGTTCTGCTCGTAAAACCGAATCAGTCCCTGATTACGTTCCACCGCCTGCCGCATATTCTGAATACCGAAGCCGTGGCGATACCGGATATTTTTCGTGGTACGCAGTGCCGGATTATCCGACAGCACCGGATGTGCGATATCATTGGCAATCACAATCGAGCTGTATGCTCCCTGCGGCTGAATATGAATATCCACCACCTTGCGCTCACTGCCTTTCGCAGCACGAATCGCATTGTCCAGCGCATTGCCGAGGATGATGGTAATATCCTCCGGCGAAATACCCGACAGCGGTGTCGTGATAATGGCGCTCAGCCGAACACCTGCCCGTTCCGCGGCTGCGCTTTTGCTGTTGATGATCGCGTCAAGCACCTTGTTGCCCGAAAACATGATCAGCTTGTTGACGGTATTCTGCTGCTGCAGAAGCTGCCCTGTGTACTGCTCGATTCCCGTAAGATCCCGTTCTTCCGCCATGGATAAAATGCAGAGCAGGTGATTTTTGAGGTCATGCCGCAGCGCACGAACCGTGTCATACATGTTCTCAATGTCCTTGGCGTTTTCCTGCAGACATTCGTTCTGCAGCGCGAGCAGCGCCATTTCGGTTTGGATTTTGCTGACCTGCCCCAATCGAACAAACAGGAAATAAATCAGGATATTCAACGCCAACACGATACACACCGCATAAAATACAATATTTTGAATATGCGGTTCCTGTATCGCCGCGTACATCATCAGCGTAATCGTGATAATGGATAACGTTGGAATCGCTACCAACGGGATAACATCCAGCCATTTGATTCGACCGTTTTCCTTCACCCGCAGGATAATCCGCGTGATTACAAAAAACAGCAGTTTGGTTATCAAAATCGAAATAATGCGAACCGAATTAAACCGACTGAGCAGCAAGGCAACATTATTTCCGGACAATTTTGCGACAAGCAGTGCCGTAAAAGTTGCAATAATAGCCACAAGGCCCATCGTAAATGCAGAAACAAATATCTTCTGCAGGATTGGTCCGCGCAGCAAAATGCAGCAAAACGCAATGTTGATCAGTATCTGTATCGAGCTTGCATAGCCTTCATACAGCTGCCCCCAGGAGAAAAAGGCTACACTGCCGAAGGACAGCACACCAAAGAGTGCCGTCCATATATATTTCGCCGGACAGGCCATGCGGTATCCGAAATACTGCACTAAGAAGCTCAAAATAAGGGTTACCTCTACGGCGTTAATTGCCATTTCAAACCAGAAATTCATGGGCGCAGACTCCTCATATACGCCATGAAGGCGGTCTGTGTTTCCTCAGCTTTGGCGCGGCTGACCGGCAGGACCGTCCCGTCCGACAAGGTGACGCTTGTCCGGCTGCAGATTTGAACAAACCGGCAGTTCAGCAGATAGCCAACGTGGCAGCGCACGAAAAAGTATTTGCTGAGTGCCGTTTCGATATCGCTCATGCGTGCCTTGAACCGCAGGGATTTCTCGTTGTAATGTACAACGATATAATGTCCCTGGCTCTCAAAATACGCAATCTCCGTGATCGGAATGCGGGTGCTGCTGCCGTTCATCGTAACCGTGTAGTGAATCTGACGACTGTTGAGAAGCTGCATCATTTTCTCGGTTATCCGCGGCAGTTCCTCCAGATGCGTTTTGCGGAGAAACCAGAACGGCTGAAACGCAAACGACTGATACACCAGATCTTCCATGCCGGACAGGAAAATGATAATCGGCTTCGACGGCATGGCTGACAGTTCTTCCGCGACCGAAAAGCCGTCTTTTTCGGGCATATCAATATCTAAAAACAGCACATCAGTCGGCCTGCATGTAATCTCACGCAAGGCTTCCACGCCCGTGTGCGCGAACACGATCTCCGGTGTGATTCCGTATTTTTTGAAAACGGTCAGCAGACGTTTTGCAAAGACCTGCGTGAATACGGTATCGTCATCGCACAGTATAATACGCATGAGTGCTCCTCCCTGTTGTGTTCTGAACTAACTATACCATAAAGCAGCACGGCATACAATATTTCACAAAGCGGTCTGTCTCCTGCTGCTCCGCTTCTATTATACCGCAGATTGATGGACGTCCGGCTGCAGAGCAGGAACGCAAAGTGTCCAATCAGGAACGCGCTATTGATTTTGCTCTCGAAAACGGGTATCGTGCGTAACATAACCCGATAGAAATCAGGTGAACGATCTATGACGGCACAGGACAAGGAGCTGTTTTCCCAATTATACGACCGGAATTACAAGCGGCTGCTGTATGCGGCCATCCGCATTGCACACAACCCGTTTACAGCAGAGAAGCTGACGAACGAGGCGTTTACCATCCTGCTGACGCATTTTGACCAGGTGCGCCAGCACCCGAATCTGCCCGGTTGGCTGCACACCGTGCTGACCAATCTCGCGCTTGATGAGTACAAACGGCGGAGCCGGTATGTGCAGGTGCCGCTGGACAGCGTTCAGGATCTTGGCTGTGAACCGATTTTCCTTTCCATGCTCGACCTGCTGCCGAACGAATTATCCCGCACGGATAAGGAGATTCTGTATCTGCGGTATCAGCTGAATCTGAACTGTGTGGACATTGCCGAATATCTGCATATCAGTCACGAGGCCAGCCGTGCGCGCTTAAGCCGCGCCAGACAGCATTACGCTCACCTGCTTGCGAAGGAAAGGCTGATGTGAACTCCCATCCTGCCGAATAGTTTCGCTGTATGTATAATACGGGCAGCAGAACTGCACTATAAAGGAAAAGTCAGCCGTTTTCGGCTGACTTCAGTCTGTCGATAAAGTCAATCTATCGTTTTTACTTTTCGTGCGGCAGCACGCATAAAATAGAATTTGCACAGCAAATTCATAATTCCCGGGGGCGTGTACCTCGGGAATTATACAAGGGACGAAAAATTGTGCCCGTAGGGCGCGGCTTTTCGTCAAGATTCGATTGAAAGCGTGGTTTCAATCGAGAGGCTGCTCGAAAAACGGAGTTTTTCGACAGCCTCAAGTCAGCCGTTTTCGGCTGACTTTTCCTTTATATATCATCCTTCTTGCGCTTCTGCTCCTATTTTCGCGAGGATTTGACAAACCGCTCCAGCGTTTCCACCATCTCCGAGCCTTCCAGCGGCTTTGCAATATGCATATCCATGCCCGCAGCAAAGGCAAGCTGACGGTCCTCTGCGAAAGCGTTTGCTGTCATGGCGATGATTGGAATGGTTCTCGCATCCGGACGCTTCATCGCGCGAATACGCCGCGTCGCTTCCAGACCGTCCATCACCGGCATCATCACATCCATTAAAATCGCATCAATTTCTCCGGGCCTGGAATCGGCAAAAATGCGTACCGCCTCCTCACCATTCACTGCCTTGATGATGGAGGCTTCTTCCACATTGAGTACAAACTCAGCAATCTCCATATTCATCCTGTTATCTTCCGCAACCAGCACATGCAGTCCGGCAATAGAACTGGTCTGCAGCAGACGTTTCGGCTTGTTTCGCTTCTCCGGTGCATGGCAGATGCGGAACGACAGCGACAGCGTAAACGTCGTGCCTACGCCCTGCCTGCTGACAAAGGACAGCGTGCCGCCCATTTTCTCCGCCAGACTTTTCGCAATCGGCATACCCAGACCGGTACCGCCATATTCCGATCGAGCAAAATTCCGTTCCTGTGCAAATGGCTCAAATACGTGCTTCTGAAACTCCTCGCTCATGCCGATACCGGTATCCGCACAGGTGAATTCAATCTGTGCAGTCTCCGGATCCGCACTCGGCTTTTCGCGGCATCCCAGCCTGACTTCGCCCCCCGCGTGGTTGTACTTGACCGCATTGCTGATGATATTCATCAGCAGCCGACGCAGGTGCAGCGGACTGCCGAGCAGGCAGCGGTGCTCAACCGGATAGCCATCCGTTATTATCGTAATGCCCCGCTCCCGTGCCTGCTTATCCACCACCACGCCAACACTGTCCAGCAGTTCCTTGAGGTCAAACTCGCGTTCCTCCAGCATGATCTCGCCGGATTCCAGCTTGCCCATGTCCAGCACCTCGTTTACCAACTCAAGCAGCAGACCGGAGGCATCCCAGATTTTCTTCCGGCACTCGGTCTGCTTGTCCGGATCGTCCTTGTAATAATTCGCAATCTCGATCATACCGCGAATGCCGTTAATCGGCGTGCGGATATCATGGCTCATGCGCTGCAGGAACTCAGTCTTAGCGCGGTTGGCCTGCTCAGCCTTTTTGGCGGATTCCATCAGCTGCCCGCGGAATTCCCGCTCGCGCCGATCCTGCTCGGCCAGATATTCCCGCGCGGAACGCCTGCGGAACATTTGAATCACGGTCAGCATGACCAGATAGATGATCAGCGCCGCCATCATATTTTTGACCATATCAGTCGCTACCATACGGTCGGATACATAGGCGTAGATATAGTAGTCGCGGCTGCGGTCCAGACCACCGAAATAGGCATTGCCATCGCACTTGAAATGTCCGACCGCGGCGGACGACAGTTTTGACTTGATCTGCTGCAGAATCCGGCTGTCCTCCACCTTGGTATCAGCCAGTTCTTCGTCGTTGGACGCGATAATGCGGTCGCCGTTTGTCACCACAATCACACCGTCGTCCCTGGTATTATAGCCCGCAAGCAAGCCCTGTATGGTCAGCGTATAATTGCGTGCATACTCCGCAGTGGTGTGATAGTATACAACGATCACACCGGGCACATCTGTACGACCGTACGCCGAAATATCCACATAGGAGCCGTCCGGCAGGTCAATCCGCGAAGCATAGGTCTTCTGCGGATACCTGACCACATCGAGCACTGTATTCCGCTCTATATACTCCTGCAGTGTTAGAAAATTCAGCAGATCACCGTTATACTCGCACTGCACTCTTCCATCTGTGTCCAGCAGAATAATGCCGGTCAGCCGCTGTTTCTGCGCATAGAACCGAAGCCGGTCTTCATCTACAGCCGAGCCCTCATAGCCGATATTGCGGTTTACCTGCTGTGCGTTGTCCATGATACGCATCAGACTTTTGGTAACAGCCGCAGCATTATAGCGTGTATAGGTCGTGCACTGCTCCTTCACATAGTCTATCGTATTGCCGAGCTGTTCCCGTGTCTGCGCGCTCTCCGCACGCACCGTGCGAAAGCCAACCAATATGACCAGCACGGCGCCGATTGCAGCCGCAATCCGTTCGTACCGGCGCGTGGCTTTGCCCTTTTTAACCTGCAGCACAGTCCACCTCCAAATATTTGTCCGGATCGGACAGATACCTGCCTATGATCGTTCGAGTCGTACCGTCTGCACGCATTTCCTCGAAAACCCGGGAAAGCTGTTCGTTCAGTCCACGCGCATCGTTTTTTGCAAACGCCACACCAATTCCTGTCGTGAGAATACTTTCGTCCAGAATACGGTAATCCACATCATAATCCTTCATATACTGCCTAATAGCGGTTTCGTGCGCCGCGATCGCATCCACATAGCCCTTGCCGAGAGAGGTGTAGAGCAGTTCGCGATCCTCCAGACTGTATACTTCACGCACGAGCGGAATGCGGCTGTCCGTTCGCTCGAGGAAAATGCTCTCCGGCTTGGTGGTGGACTGCACGGCAATGGTCTTGCCCTCCAGATCGCTCAGCCGGTAAATATCGCTGCTGCGGTTGACCGCAACCACCTGGCGGCTGATCATATACGGTTCAGTCCAGTTGTATTCGTTCTCGCGCCCATCAATGGAAAAACATCCCCAGATACAGTCAATATCACCATGTTCAACCAGTTTCTTCTTTTCTTCCCAGTCAATGCCGACGAAGGATACTGCATACCCCAGCCGTCCGAAGGATTCCTTAGCCAGATCCACATCCACGCCTGCCGGATTGCCGTTTTCATCGGTATAATTAAACGGCGGATAGTTGTCACTGCCCACCTTGATCGTTATCGGTGTTTTCGTCTGGTGCTCCTGCATATCCTCGGCAGCCGTACATCCGCACAGCAGCACACCCGCCAGCGCTGCCGCAAATACACCGAAAATCCGTCTTTTGAGTCTCATGGCTTCCCCTGCTTTGCTTTTTATCCTTATTATACCATTTTAGATCTATGAATGCCAGAGAGAGTATAACATTTTATTCCAGTATTTTTCGACAATTTTTTCACTTTATGTCGATTTTTTCGTACCCAAATCCGCCAGCAACACCTTCATTTGCCCGCCGCAAACCATACCTTCCTGTGCAGCAATGTCGTTGCTCATGTCGATGGTGACGCACTTGTGCTCGCCGGTCCCAATCAAGTAGTACGCCTGCCGCATAACGGCGCTCTCACTGCAGCCGCCGCCGATGGTGCCTGCGGTAGCCGTGTTGGCATCGACCACCATGTACGAGCCGGATTTTACCGGCGTGGAACCGCTGGTCTCGTACACGAGCATGAGCGTTTTGGGAATATCACCGCGTGCAGCGGTTTCCAGCAGCGGCAGGTCGATGTCCTCTGCGGTGAGAATGCTGCTCTTGGAACGGCGATCGGTCGTGCGACGGCGTTCCGCGATCAGCTCTGCCACGATAGAAATCGCAATTTCCTTGACGGTCAGCGCACCGATGTCCAGACCGATGGGCGTATGAATGCGGTCGAGATCTGCCCGAGAGAAGCCTTCTTCCTCAAGCATGTTCAGCAGACCGACCGTGCGCCGCTTCGACCCGATCATACCGAGATAGCGCGGCATGGTGCCGCGCAAAAGCTCCCGCAGGCAGTCCGCGTCATAACGATGCCCGCGCGTGATAACGGCAACGTAATCGCTCTCTCGGATGCCGATTTTCTTAATTGCTGCCGGAAACAGATCACATACGATCTGCTTTGCTTCCGGAAAGCGCGGATGATTGGCAAAAGACGGCCGGTCGTCCGCCACAACCAGCTCAAAACCGAGATCGGCCGCATAGCGGCAAAGCGGCTGCGCGATCGTGCCGCCGCCGAGCAGAATCAGGCGTTCCTGCGGCATGAAATTGCGCGTGTACTGTACGCCGTCCGCGTCGATAGTCAGCGCCGCCGGAAGTCCCTTGCGCGCATTTTCCGCGGCAGCCTGCAGCTGTTCCAGCAAAGTCATCGTGCCGTCGCTCCTTCCGCGTGATAATCGCCGCTTTTGCCGCCGGTCTTGTGCAGCAGCAACGTCTCATCAATACGCATACCGCGGTCCACCGCCTTGCACATGTCGTAGACGGTCAGCGCGGCAACAGTGGCCGCCGTGAGTGCTTCCATCTCAATACCGGTCTTGTGCGAACAACGCAGCGTGCTGACAACGCGCACCTGCGTCTCCGAGACAGCCTCAATGGCGATGTCCACGCTCTCGATCGGGATCGGATGGCACATCGGGATCAGCTCTGCCGTCCGCTTGGCCGCCATAATGCCCGCGATACGCGCGCACGCGAACACATCGCCCTTGGGCACTGTGCCGTCAAGGATCATGCGCAGCGTCTCCGGCTGCATGGTCAGCACGGACTGCGCCACCGCTTCGCGCTGCGTGACCGGCTTCGCGCCGATGTTGACCATGTGCGCTGCACCGTTTTCATCCAAATGGGTCAGTTTCATGTTGTTCCTCCCGAAAACTTATTTTGTTCCGCAAACACAAAAAACACCGCTCAAAACGACGTTTAAGCGGTGTTTCATCTGGTCCGAGTGACAGGATTCGAACCTGCGGCATCCTGCTCCCAAAGCAGGCGCGCTACCAACTGCGCTACACCCGGATAGTATTGTGAGCGCCCCGTATTCCGAGGAACCGAGGCGCTTGATGGTGCCGGTGACCGGACTCGAACCGGTACGCTGTCGCCAGCGGTGGATTTTGAGTCCACTACGTCTACCAATTCCATCACACCGGCATAACATGGTTATTATATCGTAAATCGCACCGGTTGGCAAGAGGAATTTTTCGAAAAGGGTATTTTTCTTTCACTGCCGCAAAAGATAACAGCCATTCCCGTGGGAATGGCTGTTATCTGTTAAAACAAATGTGCAACGCCAATTACACCCTGAGAACCGAGCAGCATAATGAAGCCTGCAACAATTACGCCGCACAGAATCGAAGTCAGCGCCTTGGTTTTCGGCATTTTGAGCAGCGTTGCAATCAATGCACCCGACCATGCTCCGGTGCCCGGCAGCGGAATCGCCACAAAAAGGAACAGACCCAGCCGTTCATATCTGGTGACCTGACCGGTCTTTCCGAGCAGCTTTTCGCGGTACTTGGTGGCAAAGCCGGAAAGCGGGCCGAGCGAGCACACCCAGTCCAGCAGCTTTTCGCCGAAGAACAGCAAAAACGGGATCGGGATCATATTGCCGATCACAGCCAGCGGGATCAGCTCGATCGCCGGCACGCCTGCGACTGCGCCCAGCGGGACCGCACCGCGCAATTCCACCAGCGGAACCATGGAGATGAGCACAACCGCCAGTTCACGGCCTGCGCCCATCAGCCAGTTGAATAACGATGAAAACACGATTTTTTCCTCCTGACAAGTGTTCTATGGTAAACAGCGAATACTCACACAGATATACTTGTTAATGATACCCTATTCCGCATACAAACGCAAGCGCTGCAATCGTAAAATCTGTGTAAAATAATTTGACGCACCTCTTGCGAACGGTTATACTGGATATATAAAGGAGGGGATCTCCATGCCGCGAGGACAAAAAGACGCTGCCTTTTACGACAGCGCAGCTCTGCTTGTGCTTTCTCTGCTTGAGGAGGCGGACAAGACCGGTTTTCATCTGCTGCATGAGGTGGAATGCCGCTCAGACTGCGCGTTTGCCATCCGTGAAAGCCGCCTGTATCCCCTGCTGCACGGACTTGAGGCACGCGGCGATGTCCGCTCCTGTGAACGGCAGACCGAGGACGGCACGCACCGTTTTTACCGGCTGACCCGTCAGGGCGTGAAAACGCTCACCTGCTGCCGGGAACAGTGGAAAACCTGCCGCAAGCCAATCGGAGGTGGCGCCTGTGTCACCAAATAAGCTGATTGTGCCGTACCTGCACCGCGTGTGCCGGCATCTCCTGTGGCCGCCTTACCGTGCCCGCGTTCGGCGGGAGCTGACCGACCATATTCTCAGCCGCGCGGAGGAGCTGCGCTGCCGCGGCAGTCTCACACAGGAGCAGGCTGTGCGTCAGGTGCTGCGCGCACTCGGTGACCCGGATGTACTGGGAAAGGCTCTGCGGCAGGCACGTCTGCCGCTTGCACGGGTAGTGTACAATGTGATTTCCGCCACTGTGTGGATCGCTATTCTGCTCTGTGCGTTATATCTGACAATTTACCTGCTGTAAGCAGCACAAAAGCGTTCTGTATGAGATTTACAGAACGCTTTCTTTAGGCAATACCGCATAGCGGTGTTGCCTTTATTTTCTTGCGCTGTGCAGCAGCCACAGCTTGCCGAGAGTCTGCACCAAGCACGCCACAAGGATGACGCCAAACGCCATCGCGCCCGCCTCCTCGATGAACAGCGTACCGTATCGAGCAAAGCCTGCCGTGTCGCCCTGCACGAGCGCAAGCGTCGTGTAATACAGGTCGCCGCCCGGAATCAGCGGCACCAGCATAGGCACGAGCAGCGTGATGACAGGCGCTTTGAGCAACCGCGCGAGCACCTCGGCCAGTGCGGCCGTTGCCAACGTAGAGACAAAAAACGCGGTCACGCGGTTATCATACCACTGCATCGCCAACAGATACACACCCCAGTTTACCGCAGCACCCAGCATGATCGTGATCAAGCGGCTGCCGGAAATATGAAACAGCAGTCCGAAGCCGAGCGCACCGATCATCGCCATGACAATCTGCAGGAGGATTTCACCTGTCATACGGCACCGCCCCCAGTCTGCATGAGCACGAGCGCACAGCCTGCCGCGATGGCAAGCGCTCGCAAAACCGCTTCAAATGCACTGAGCAGTCCGGTGATGGTGTCGCCCACGAAAATATCGCGCATGGAGTTGACGAACGGAATGCCCGGAATCAGCAGCATGATGTTGCCGATAATGATATAGTCCAGATTCTGTCCCATGCCGGTTTTTACCGTGAGAGTCGCTGCCGCGCACATCGCCGCCGAGCTGACCATGGTCAGCACCAGCGGCTGCAGCGAAATCCGATCACCGAGCACGCCGATGACATACAGCAGCACGCTGCACAGCATGGCGGCTATGCCGTCTCTCCAGGTGCCGCCGAAGAACACAGCGAACGAGCCTGACGTGATCAGATACGCCAGCGGCAGCCGGCAGCGCAGCTTATCCGGTGCGGTGCGGATGGCTTCCAGACGTGCGTGTAATTCCTCCGGCGGGATAGGATTCACACATACCTTGCGCGACAGCTCGTTGACCGCCTCAATGCAGCGCATATCGGTTCCGCGCCGCAGGATGCGGCGTGTCTGCGTAATCACCTGATCGTCTGCCGTCCGTACCGTTACTGCCATGCTGGCCGTGATGGTCAGCACATCCGCTCGCACAAAACCGTAGGCGCGTGCCAGACGGCGCATGGTGTCCTCTACGCGGGCTGCCTCAGCACCCGAGGTCAGCAGCAGCTCTCCCGCATCCAGCACAGCGGAAAGTGTCTGCTCCGGTCGGTCCATTCAACCACGCTCCTCTCATTACAGCAGCGGCGCGAACAGACGCAGCACACTTGCCGTGATTGACCGAATCCACGGCACACGGCGCAGCCATTCGTCATCAATCCGGCGGCTGACATTGATGGTCTCCATAATGTCCTGCTTAACGGCGGCAACGACCGAGCTGTTGTAGAAGCAGGTCGCGCACTCAAAGTGCAGGAAGAACGAGCGGAAATCCATGTTGATCGTACCGACCACCGCCGTATCATCGTCGGACACGATGGTTTTCGCGTGCAGAAAGCCCGGCCGGTACTCATAAATCTTCACACCCGCTCGGTGCAGCTGCTGATAGTACGAACGTGTGATCATGTACACCAGCTTTTTATCCGGGATGCCCGGCGTCAGGATGCGCACGTCTACGCCGGACTGCGCCGCAATGGTCAGCGCCGTAATCATCTCGTTGTCCAGTACAAGATACGGCGTGGTGATATAGACGTACTTTCGCGCGTTATGGATGATCTGCAGGTAGGTGGATTCACCGATATTGATATCGTCGAGCGGTGAATCCGCAAACGGCTGCACATAGCCGTCTGACGGCAGCTTGGCGGTCGGCAGATAGTTTTCGAGCGGCGGCATGTCCTCGCCGGTGACATACTCCCACATCTGCAGGAACAGAGCGGTCATATTGGCTGTTCCCTCACCTCGCAGCATGATGCCGGTGTCCTTCCAGTAGCCGAAACGCACCTTTTTGTTGATATACTCATCCGCCAGATTGATACCGCCCATATAACCGACATTGCCGTCAATGATCATCATCTTGCGATGGTTGCGGTAGTTGAGATAGGTGTTCAGCGTCGGGATAAAGCGGTTAAAGCGCACCGCGTGAATGCCGAGGCTCATCAGATAGCGGTCGTAGTCTTTCGGCAGCGTGCAGATCGAACCAACGTCGTCGTACAGCACGCGCACATCCAGTCCGGCGGCCGCCTTCTCCCGCAGGATATCAAGGATCGTATCCCACATGATGCCTTCTTCGATGATGAAATACTCCAGAAAAATGAACTTCTGTGCGCGGCGCAGTTCCTCGCACATGGAGTCGAACATTTCCTCGCCGACACGGAAATATTTCGTCTCCGTGTTGGTCCACACCGGCATACCGTCCAGCGTCTCGATGTAACGGGCGCGTGCTGCATGACGCGGATGCTGCTCGATCAGCTCCTTTGTAGCAGGCGTGCGCATATAATCAGTGAAATCCGGCGGTTTCGGCTCGTACTGATGCTGGGTACGCGCCCGATTGAGCGGCGTATTGCCCCAGAACAGATAAAACAAGCCGCCGAACAGCGGCAGCAGCACAATAACCAGCATCCATGTGATCTTGTACATCGGGTTGTCGTACTTACGCACCAGCCAGATGACAATGATAACGCTCAGCACGGTCAGTGCCGGTGTCAGCCAGTGATATTCCATACTTGCCCAGCTTACGCCGAACATAACGATTGCCAGCTGAATCAGCAGCAGAAATCCGCCGACAACACGTCGGTCGCCAAGCAGCTTGCCTACTTTTCTGCGCATCATAATCTCTCCCTTCCCTGCAAAACGCAGTCCTTCCATAGACTATAATCATATCGCACAAGGTATAAAAAGTCAACGCGTCTGCGTTGCTCTCCGGTTAAATATGTGCTACACTAAAAGTAACATTTTTGTAAACCACCGTTAATCATACAGGAGGATCATCCATGCCCCATATTTCCGTGCCCGCCGCCGAACTGAACACGCGGCTCGACCGTCTGCGCTGTGCCATGACCGAGAAGGACCCTGCGTGGTCCATGCTTCTTCTCGACAACACGCTCGACATGTACTACTTCACCGGCACCATGCAGGATGGCGTACTTGTCGTGACACCCGATCAGGCTACGCTGTTCGTTCGCCGCTCGTTTGATGTTGCAAAGGACGAATCCGCCTTCGCAGACATCCGTCCGATGGGCAGCTTCCGCGGCATCAAGGAGGTCTATCCGGATATTCCGGAGACCGTCTATGTTGCCGCAAAGACCATGACGCTGCAAAAGCTCTCCATGCTGAACAAGCATCTGCCGTTTTCACCCAAGCCGGTGGATGGCGTACTGAGCGGTCTGCGCTCGGTCAAGAGTGCGTATGAACTGGACTGCATGCGCGAATCCGGCAGACTGCACCGTTATGTCATCGAGGAACTCGCTCCGGCGTTCCTGCGCGAAGGCGTCAGTGAAGCACGCCTGTGCAGTGAGATCTGCACCGCCATCGTGGACCGCGGCGGCATGGGTATCTCGCGCTACAATCAGCCGGCAGCTGAGGACGTGCTCGGCATTGCCAGCTTCAGCGAAAACAGCCTGTGTCCCACCGCGCTGGACAGTCCCTCCGGCTGTATCGGCACCTCGACCGCAATGAAGTCCATCGGCTCGTCCGAGCGCACGCTGCACGAAGGCGACACCGTCCTGCTGGACATTCCGTGCGGCTGGCGCGGCTACCATACCGATAAGAGTATTACGTTCTACTACGGCGAGCTGGACAAGCATCCGCAGAGCGGCGTGATCCGCGCGGCACGCGAGCAGTGCATTGCGCTGGAGAACGAAACTGCATCTCTCCTGCGCGCCGGTTCCGTTCCGGCTGAGATTTACGAGAAGATCCTCTCTCTCGTCGATCCTGCGTTCCGCGAAGGCTTTATGAACGGCTGCAAGTTCCTCGGCCACTCCATCGGTCTGACAATGGACGAAACACCGGTTCTCGCCAAAGGCTTCTCGGCTCCGCTCGAGTCCGGCATGACGCTTGCCGTTGAGCCGAAGATCGCGATTCCGGGTGTCGGCCTCATCGGCTGCGAAAACACCTATGAGATCACCACAGACAGTCCTGCGCAGTCGCTCACCGGCGCATGCGACACGCTGTTCGAGGTACTCAATCAGTAATCTATACAAAAATATCCGCTCTCTGTTTGTACAAAGAGCGGATGTTCTCTTTTCACTCCTCTTTTGCATCCGGCATAGAATGGCGCAAAGGAGGTTTTTGCTTATGAATCAATCGACGACTCTCGCCGTCGTCGGCGGCGACGTGCGTCAGGCGTATTTAGCCGAGCTGCTGCACGAAGCAGGCCACACCGTGCGCACGTTTGCACTCGAGCGCCGCCCCGCCGCAGGCTGCACGGCTGTAAGTGACCTGCAGGCGTGCCTTGCCGACGCACGCGCGGTCATTCTGCCTATGCCGGTGCAGACGGGGGACGGCAGTCTGAACGCGCCGCTTGCCAATGCACAGCACACAATCGGCGATGTACTCGATGCCATTCCCGCCGGAACACTGACGCTGGCCGGTGCCGTGCCTTTTTCCGTACACGCCCGCGCGGTGCAGAACGGACTGACACTCATCGACTACTTATCCCGCGAGGAGTTGGCGATCCGCAACGCGGTACCTGCCGCATTTGCAAAAAGCACAGGCTGTCCGGTTACAGGCGGCAGGCTTCCTGCCGGAGATACTCCACGAGAGCCGCACAGAATTCGCGGTTGCTCGGCGGCTCCTTATCCTGTGCACGCGCTTCACCGAAATACCTGGCAAGCACGGCTTTATCGCACTTATCCCATGCGCGGCGAACGGCGTAGCGCATATTGCGCTCCACATTACTGCCTTCGCTGTTCAGCTGCTGCGCGACACTGTGATAAATGATCTTGGTGATGCTGGCACCGTTGGTCTCCCGATACAGGCACACGGTCAGCAATGCACACTGATAGCCGATCGTCTGCTCGCGCATACCCAGCTCACGCAGGATCTGGGCCAGCCGCTGCTCCACCGTGTCTCCCCGACTGGTACAGGTGACCGCCAGCTTGATGCGCTCATACAGTGCATCCGCGCAGATTGGCTTACGCAGCAGCACGTTCATGTGCAGCAGACTGCACTCTACATAGGTCTGACCGCCGATGAACGAGCTGAGCAGGATAATGCTCGTATCCCACATCTTATTCTGTCTCATCCATGACGCAACGGCAAAGCCGTCCGCATACGGCAGGTCGGTATCCAGCACGACCATATCCGGCGTTTTTTGTCGAATCATTTCCCACGCCTTCGTGCCGTTCGACGTACAGCCGACAAGCTCCAGCTCATTGCTCGCCTGCATAAGCCGTTTTGTCTGTTTCAGCAGAGACTCGTCCGCACACGCCAGTAAAATACGCATTTTGCCTTGTTTGATCTTCATTTACTGCTTTCCCCCGGCTTTCTCTATCTTATGCCGATTTATGGATTACATCTTATTTTTACATATTCAGCGCGTCCGCGCAAGCGGATATCCCTGCTTTTTCCCGCATATTTATCGACAATTTTCGACAAGTCCGCGTTTTTTCTGTCGAATGTCCGGTTTTCTCCCAACCGGACAGGTGCTCTGCGCTTCTCTGTGAAACCGCATAATCCCTCTATCAAAAACCGCATTTTGGTACTTTTACACTTGCATAAACGGTAAAAATACGCTATACTATCGTTTGTGCCGTTCGGCACTTTGCTTCCGGATATGGAATGACAGTTCGAAACCATCCTGTCGTAAAACAAAACTAGGGACAACGAAACAGAAAAACTTTACGTTTCTCAATCAACGTTGTTGTGTGCATTATTTGGAGGTGAACGAAATATGGTAAAAGAAAACATGAGCAAGGTTCAAAAACTGACCGTTTCTGCTATGGTGATGGCACTTTACGTTGTTGTGCTGTACTTTACGCAGAGCTTCTCTTTCGGTGCGTACCAGATCCGCATTGCGACGGCTCTGTATGCGCTCGCTTACCTGTTTCCGTTCCTGGTTTTGCCGCTTGGTTTCGCTAATTTCATTGCCAACTTTCTGTTCGGCGGACTCGGTCTGCTGGACTGGTTCGGAGGCTGCTTCGTCGGTATCATCGTTACCGCGATCATCGTGCTCATCCGCCGCAAGGGCTGGAGCCGCTGGCTGATGATCCTCCCGATCATCCTTGTGCCCGGTCTCGGCGTACCGAGCTATCTGAGCTATCTGCTGCACGTTCCGTATTCTGTACTCGCCACCAGCCTGTGCATCGGTCAGTCCGTACCTGCGGTCTGCGGTGTCGTTCTGGTGAACGTACTGCAGCGTGCACTGTATCCCAAGGCAACTAAGGCTAGTTAATGTAAGGAGAATGCAACCATGACCGGAAGAAATAAAGAAGAACTGAACGGCGTCACTCTGCTGGGCAGCCAGAAGAACAAGTATCCCTCGGACTATGCGCCCGAAATGCTAGAGACTTTCCCGAACAAGCATCCGGACAATGACTATTTTGTCAAGTTCAACTGCCCGGAGTTCACCAGCCTGTGCCCGATGACCGGCCAGCCGGACTTTGCTACTATCTATATCTCCTATGTGCCCGGCGAGCGCATGGTAGAGAGCAAATCGCTCAAGCTGTATCTGTTCAGCTTCCGCAACCACGGCGATTTCCATGAGGACTGCGTAAACATCATTATGAAGGACCTCATCCGCCTGATGGACCCGAAGTACATTGAGGTCTGGGGCAAATTTACGCCGCGCGGCGGCATCTCGATCGACCCGTACTGCAACTACGGCAAGCCCGGCACCCGCTGGGAGGAGGTTGCATTCGAGCGTCTCACCCACCACGATCTGTACCCGGAGAAGGTGGACAACCGATGAGCGAAAAGGCAATGGTCCTGTGCAGCGGCGGCGTGGACAGCACGACCTGTCTTGCGCTTGCCATCGAGAAGCACGGCAAGGAGAATGTGTGTGCGCTGTCCATTTACTACGGTCAGAAGCACGTTAAGGAGATCCAGGCTGCAAAGGCGGTTCTCGAATACTATGGCATCGAGGGCACGTCTCTCGACCTGACGCCGGTGTTCGCGTACAGCGACTGCTCGCTGCTTTCCCACTCGACCGAGGACATCCCCGAGGAATCCTACGCCGAGCAGCTGGCACAGCGCGGCGGCAAGCCGGTTACGACCTATGTGCCGTTCCGCAACGGTCTGTTCCTGTCGGCAGCGGCCAGCGTTGCGCTGTCCAAGAACTGCAGCGTGATTTACTACGGTGCGCATCACGACGATGCCGCCGGCAATGCCTATCCCGACTGCAGCGAGGAATTCGTAAATGCGATGAACCACTCCATCGTACTTGGCTCGGGCGGTGATGTCCGCATCGAGGCTCCGTTCGTGCGTTGGAACAAGGCGCAGATCGTTGCCGAAGGTCTGCGGCTGCAGGTTCCCTATCAGCTGACGTGGAGCTGCTACGAGGGCGGCGACAAGCCGTGCGGCAAGTGCGGCACCTGTCTGGACCGCATCCGCGCGTTCGAGGCGAACGGTGTGACCGACCCTGCAATGAAGTAAAACAAAAGACTGCTGTTTCATCGGAGACAGCAGTCTTTTTCTGTCCATCTTGACTTTTTCCTATAAGAATGCTATGATTATAGCCGTTAACCTTATTTTGAGGAGTCCATGCTATGATTTATCTCGATTATGCCGCCCATGCACCCGCCGATCCGGCAGTGCTCGAGCGATTCTGCGATATAGAACGCCGGTTTCCGGCCAACCCGAACTCGATACACATGGCAGGCAAAGCCGCCCGTGAGGAAATGGCGCGCGTCACCGAGCAGATTGCGGCGCTGACCGGCGCGTCCCCTGCCGAGGTCATCTTTACCTCGGGTGCGACCGAGGCGAACAACCTCGCCATCAAGGGCATCGCACAAGCGTCACGGCATATCGGCAAGCATATCATCTCCACACCGCTCGAGCATTCCTCGGTCAGCAGCAGCCTGACCGCCCTGCAGGAGCGCGGCTGGGAGATCGACCTGCTCTCCATCGGTCGGGACGGCACGGTGGATCCGGAGGAAGTGCGCGAGCTTCTGCGTCCGGATACCGTTCTCGTTGCCATCTGCGCGGTGGACAGCGAGCTTGGCACCATCCAGCCGGTAAACGAAATCGCGGCGCTGCTGGCTGACCATCCGAACTGCCGTCTGCACGTTGACGCAACGCAGGCTATCGGGCGCATCCCGGTGGACTTTTCCGGCATCGACACGCTGAGCTTTGCACCGCACAAGTTCGGCGGCATCTGCGGCATCGGTGTGCTGCTCAAGCGCCGCCGTATGCCGCTCGAGCCCCAGATGAACGGCGGCGCCAGCACGACCCTGTACCGCAGCGGCACGCCCGCGCTCGGTCTGGCGGCTTCGTCCGCACTGGCACTGCAGCTGGCATGCGATGAGCGTGAGAGCCGCTGTGCGGCCGTTCAGCGCCACAGCGAACGGCTTCGGAAGGCACTTGCGGCGTATCCCGCGGTGCATATCAACAGTCCGGAGCACGCCGTGCCGCATATCCTCAATCTGAGCGTCAAGAATGTGAAAGGCACCGTATTTCAGCGCGCGTTGTCCGAAAAAGGCGTGTGCGTATCGGTCAAATCCGCCTGCTCGGCAGACGGTCTGCCGTCTCGTGCGGTGTTTGCTGTCAGCCGCGACCGGCGCAATGCACTGTCCTCATGGCGCATCAGCCTGAGCCACCTTACCACAGATGCGGAAATCCACGAATTTCTGTCCGTTTTCGACGCGTGCTATCACGAGTTAGTCAAGTAATACAGGGAGCATCATTATGAAACGAGATTTACAGCCGCACGAGCTGATCGAGCGCAGTATCATCAAAAAATTCCGCAAGACCATCTGGAACCCGTTTACACTGGCGGTTCGACAGTATCAGCTGATTCAGCCGGGTGACAAGATTGCCGTGTGCATCTCCGGCGGCAAGGATTCCATGCTGATGGCAAAGCTGATGCAGCTGCTCCAGCGGTACAGCGAGGTGCCGTTTGAGGTAGTTTTCCTCGTTATGGACCCCGGCTACAACGAGATCAACCGCAATAAGATTGAGAGCAACGCCGCGCTGCTGCATATCCCGATCACCGTGTTCGAGACCGATGTTTTCGCGGTTGCCAACAACAGCGAGAAGAACCCGTGCTACCTGTGTGCGCGGATGCGCCGCGGCTATCTGTACAGCAAGGCACAGGAGCTTGGCTGCAACAAGATCGCGCTCGGCCACCACTTCAACGATGTCATTGAAACGACCGTGATGAGTATGTTTTATGGCTCGCAGATGCAGGCCATGCTGCCCAAGCTGCACAGCACCAACTTTGCAGGCATGGAGCTGATTCGTCCGCTGTACTGCATTCACGAGGAGGATATCCTCGCGTGGAAGCAGTATAACGACCTCGAATTTATCCAGTGCGCGTGCCGCTTCACCGAAAACTGTACGATGTGCGACAACGGCGGAGGCGGTTCCAAGCGACAGGAGGTCAAGATTCTGCTGCGCCGTCTGCGCCGCGACAACCCGAATATCGAGCGCAGCATTTTCAACAGCATCCACTCGGTAAATCTGGATATGATGCCCGGTTACAAGACCGGCGGCGTGCTTCACTCGTTCCTCGATGATTACGACGAACGCGGAAAGAAAAGCGAATAGTGTTCAGCCGTCCGTGCGCTGCACGGACGGTTTTTCTCTGCCTGAAAGGTCGAAATGCAGCGGTTCGGACACGCTGTGCAGATATACAGTCAAGCCCTCCCCTGTTGCAGTGATATGATCGAGCAGCGCACTGTAAACCGTGTTACTGTACAGCTTTTTCCGTAAAATCGTACAGAATCGCTGTCTTTCGGTGCGTGTGAGATCAGGTATCGCGCGTAAGGTCTGCCGCAATACCACCTCTATATCAATTGGCAAATCCTGTGTGATTTGCTTCATGCAGTCCAGCAAAATTCGATTCCCAACTGCCGGAGCCGCACACGCTGCCACGCCGTGCTGCACCCGTTTCCCGCACACCCATCGCAGACCACCGTCCGCCTGTGCGCCCCTGCGCGGCACAAGCCGACTGCCGCACAGTCCGCAGACCACTTTTCCGGAGCACCAATACCGTGTGGAGGGTCGGCTGCCGGCTTTGCGGGTTGCCTGCCGACGGTCGAGTTCCCGTTGGACAGCTTCGAACATCGAGCGTGGCACAATCGCCTCGTGATGATCCCGCAGATAAACCTGCGGTGACTGCCCCTCATTTTTCACCTTGCGATGATCGAGAAAATCCGGCGTGCAGCTTTTGCGCTGCAGAAGATCGCCACAGTATTTCTCGCCCCGGAGCAGCCGCAGCACCATCGTAGACGACCACGATTTTCCTTTTCCGCTTGGCGGCGGGATGCCCTCGGCGGTCAGCTCCCGTGCGATGATGTAAGTGCCTTTGCCATCCATCAAGAAACGGCGGTACACCTCGCGGATGACTGCCGCCTGCTCGGGTTTTACCGTCAGTTCCCCACCCTGCAGGGTAAATCCGTATATATTGTTGCACCCGAACACCACACCGCGCTCCATCGAGCGCTGCTGCCCCCACTTGACGCGCTCAGAGATTTTGCGGCTCTCCTCCTGCGCTACGCTTGCCATTATGGTAAGACGAAATTCACCGTCATTCTGGCGGGTGTCGATATGATCTCCAATGAATACAATACCGACTCCCTGACGGCGCAGCAGCCTCGTGTACGCGAGCGTGTCAACCGTATTTCGGGCAAAGCGTGAGACCTCTTTGGTTAAAATCAGGTCAATTTTCTCTTCTGCTGCCGCTGCCAGCATGCGCCGAAAGGCGGGCCGGTCGGATGAGGTACCGGACAGGCCCTCGTCCGCATAAACCTCCACAAGCTCCCAGTCCGGCTGACGGCTGATGTACTCCGAAAAATATCGCCGCTGATTCTCCAGCGAGTTTCTCTGGTCCTCCTGTGAGGTGGAAACGCGGCAATAGGCGGCCACGCGCAGCACGTCAGCGGCCTGCGCACAACAGCTCGAGCACCAGCTCCAGCCGCTCGGGCGGCAGCATACCTTCCGCGCGCAAAGCGCGGAGCAGACCCTCGATCATGCCGCGCGAAACAGCGGCCTGCTCCTGTTCGGTCAGTTTCATGGCTATCCCTCCTTCGCTTGCAGTCTATGCGAAGGCAAACCCGTTTATGCGCCAAATCGCTAACGCCTTCCCTACCTGCGAGGGAGCACTTCAGCTTGCGATGGAGCAGACTGCGTTCACGCTGCAAAATGCACGCTGTCTGGTGATCGGTGCCGGACGGATCGGCATGCTTCTTGCACGCAAGCTGTACGCTCTCGATGCACAGGTTGCGGTCTCCGCACGCTGTACGCGTGATTTCGCACGCATCGCTGCCGCAGGACTGCACGCACTGGATACACGCAGGCTCGCCGGTCACCTTGCCGGTTTTGACCTGATTTTCAACACCGTACCCGCTCCGATCCTGACAACCGAGGTACTATCCGACATGAAACCGCCCTGCTTCATCATTGATCTTGCATCTCTGCCGGGCGGTGTTGCCGCCGATACCCTGCTTCCGGATGGCTGCCGCGTGCTGCACGCACTGTCTCTTCCGGGCAAGGTAGCACCGCTCAGCGCTGCACGTGCGGTATTCGATACCGTGGACACCATTCTGCACGAGGAGGGCATCTTATGAGCAAACTCCGCATTGGCTTTGTACTGACCGGTTCGTTCTGTACCTTTGCCAAGGTCATACCGGTTATACAAGCACTCATCGAGCGCGGCGATTCCGTTACGCCGATTCTGTCCGACAGCGCCGGCACACTCGACACCCGCTTTGGCACAGCCGCGCACTGGCGTCAGGAGCTGACCGCACTCACCGGCGTCCCCCCTATCGACAGCATTGTTTCCGCCGAGCCGATTGGGCCGAAGGCGCTGTTTGATATACTGATCGTTGCGCCGTGCACGGGCAACACACTCGCCAGACTGGCGCACGGTCTGACGGACACGCCCGCGACCATGGCGGTCAAAAGCCATCTGCGCGGAGAACGTCCGGTCGTGCTGGCGGTCTCCACCAACGACGGTCTGTCCGGCAGCGCCGCCAATCTCGGCACGCTGCTAAATCGCCGGCATTACTATTTCGTACCGCTGCGGCAGGATGCACCGCACAGCAAACCGCGTTCACTTGTCGCAGACATGACGCTGATTCCCGCCGCCATTGACGCGGCCATGAACGGCAGACAGCTTCAGCCCATCCTGCTTGCACCCAACGTATAAAAATCCCGCAGAGCTGACACTGAATCGTGACAAGTAATTATTGTGTCGCAAAGAACGGTGTGACCGTGAAAGTCACGCCGTTTTTTCTATGATCCCGGGCTCTGCCGATACGGAGATTGCCACCTCGTCCATGAAATTGAATCAGTTTACTTTTGATAAACAGCAAAAATCAACCGCCCCTTCCTTTCGGAAATGGGCGGTTGTCTTTACGTTTGTTGTCCTTGCACACCTGAATCCGCCGGCTATCCGTAATACGGCTGCATTCGTTCCTTATCACGGTTAAGCCAGCATTCTGCAGGACTTTTCTTATGATTCTTTGCTTTCCGGCTCCTTGCCGGTGGCAAATGTGATCGCACGGCTGCAGTTGGTAATCTGCACATTGTGCAATGCTCCGCCGAACTCGCCGTCCAGTGTCCACGTCACCTCGTCATCGGACGAAAAACTGATTTTTGACGTGCGGAAGTACGCGAAGCGGTTAGATTCAACATTATGCGTCAGCAGGTCATTCGCCAGCCACTGCAGCTCCATCGGATTCTCGACCGGGTAAATGAGCAGCACCTCGTACAGTCCGTCATCCAGCGCCACGCCATCCGGCCGGATGGTCTTGAAGCCGCCGACCGACACCGTGTTTGTCACCATACCGTAGATGAAATCGTCCTCTATCTGCGTTTCCGCGCTGTTCACGCGGATGTGGTAGGTTTTGATGTTGGTCAGTGCCTTAATGCCCTCGATGATATACGCAGCACGCCCGAAAATGTTCTTGGTCTGCTGCGGTGTCTCGTAAGAGACCTCGGTAAACGCGCCGAACGCCGCAACATAGTTAAAATAGCGATCGTTGAAGCGGCCGATGTCCAGCGCCTGCAGCGTGTCGCCTGCCGCAATAACCGCCGCCTCAGCGGGCACCTTGGAAATGCCCAGACTGAACGCGAAGTCATTTGTCGTACCGGCAGGCACATAACCGAGAACCGGACGGCTCTCCACCTGCATAAGACCGGTAATCACCTCATTCAGCGTACCGTCACCGCCTGCACACACAATGCGATCGAACTCGCCCGCACGCTCCCGTGCAACACGCGTTGCATCCTGCGCACCCTGCGTGATATAAATCGTCACATCATATCCTGCCTGTTGAAATGCGGTCACACAGTCGATGATCTTTCCGCTCATTGCACCGCGTCCCGCATGCGGATTGAGTATCCACAGCATTCTCTTCATGTTTCATCACCTTCCGGTTTTGTTCATAAATAAAATGTAGTATCGACGCAGCCGCGCCGCATCGCTATTCTCAATCCATCAATCATTCACTCTTTTATCCCAAGTATATACTATCTATATACTAACTATATTATTATATATCTCAGGAGAGCAAATTGCAAACAGCATTTGCGTAAGCCACCGGATCATCCACCGGCATACCCTCGATGAGCAGCGCCTGCGTATACAGGATATCCGCATAGGTGCTTACCTTATCCGAGCCTTCCGCCTGCAGCGCACACAGCTTCTTAAAGATCGGGTGCTCGGCATTCAGCTCCAGAACACGCTCGGCGTGTACGCTCTGACCGCCGTTGACAGCAGCCTGCTGGTTGAGCACCTTCTCCATCTCGAGCGTTACCGGACCTTCGGCACGCAGGCAGCACGGATGGCTCTTGAGGCGGCTGGTCAGTTCGACCTTCTTAACCTTGCCCTCGAGCGCCTTGCCGAGTGCTTCGAGGACATCCTTGTTGTCCTCACTCAGCTTTTTGATCTCTTCCTTCTCGTCCTCGCTGTCCAGACCGAGGTCTGCATCCGCGATGGACTTGAATTCCTTATCGTTGTACTTAGCGAGCATCTTGACGCAGAACTCATCAATGCTGTCATCCATGCACAGCACCTCGTAGCCCTTGTCGGACAGCGTTTCCATTACCGGCAGCAGCTTGATCTTGTCGATGGTCTCGCCGCAAGCATAGTAGATATACTTCTGGTCTTCCTTCATGCGGGAAGCGTACTCCGCGAGCGATACCAGCTTGTCCTCCGTGGAGGAATGGTACATCAGCAGATCCTGCAGCAGCTCCTTGTGCGCGCCGTACTCAACATAGGCGCCGTACTTGATCTGACGGCCGAACGCTGCCCAGAACTTCTCATAATCCTCGCGCTTGTCCTTCTGCATCTTGAGCAGCTCGCTCTTGATTTTCTTCTCAAGGCTCTGCGCGATGGCCTTCAAATGGCGGTCATGCTGCAGCATCTCACGGGAGATGTTGAGCGACAGGTCTGCCGTATCGACCATGCCGTGTACAAAGCTGAAATGATCAGGCAGCAGATCCGCGCATTTGTCCATGATGAGCACGCCGTTGGAGTACAGCTGCAGACCCTTCTCATAGTCCTTGGTATAGTAGTCCATCGGCGCGTGAGACGGGATGAACAGCATTGCTGTGTACGTTACCGCGCCTTCCACACTGGAATGGATATGGCACAGCGGCGGCTGATAATCGTAGAACTTCTGCGTATAGAAGCTGTTGTAATCCTCGTCCTTCAGCTCCTTCTTGGACTTCTTCCAGATCGGAACCATGGAATTGAGGGTCTCATTCTCGGTGTACTCCTCCCACTCCGGCTTGTAGTCGTCACCTGCATCCGCCGGCTTCTCCTTCATGCGGGAGCGCGTCATATCCATCTTGATCGGGTAGCGAATATAATCGGAATACTTCTTTACCAAACCCTGAATGCGGTACGGCTCGAGAAATTCATCGTAATTCTCGTTCTCCGTATTATCCTTGATGGTCAGCACGATCTTCGTGCCGTTTTCTGCCTTTTCGCACGGTGCAACCGTGTAGCCGTCCGCACCGTCGGACTCCCAGCGGTTGGCCTCGTCGCTGCCTGCCGCACGGGATACGACCTCAACATGCTTTGCAACCATAAAGGCCGCATAGAAGCCAACGCCGAACTGGCCGATGATGTCGATATCGTCTTGCTTTTCATTTTCGTTCTTGAACGCCAGCGAACCGGAATGCGCGATCGTACCGAGGTTGTTCTCCATTTCCTCGGCAGTCATGCCGCAACCGTGGTCCTCGATGATAAAGCGGCGGTTTGCCTTGTCGAGCGTCAGCTCGATCGGCAGACTGTCGCGGGTGATACCGGTCTTGCCTTCCTTCATTGCATTATAGTAGAGCTTATCCGTTGCGTCGGATGCGTTGGAGATCAGCTCACGCAGGAAAATCTCCTTGTGCGTATAAATAGAGTTGATCATCAAATCGAGCAGGCGCTTGGATTCTGCCTTAAACTGCTTGGTTGCCATGATTACATACACCTCTGTGTTTGTTGTTCGGTATTAGCACTCTCAATCATCGAGTGCCAACATTGATATAATAATCCCAAAGTCAGAAAAAATCAAGAGGGCTTTACAAAATTCATGGTTTATTCAAAAACGGTCATCAAGCCGCTCAAACGTCCGTCTTTTCTCTGCACCGGTTAACCGGGGCGCACGAACTGCCGCAGGCGGGTTCGCCCCTAACGGGCGGGATGTTTTTCGCTGAGATTCGGCGGTGGGGATTCGCCGTCTGCGGACGGCGGGAACGTCGCGGCGCCCGCAGCGGGGGCAAAAAGGAAGGACAACCTGCGGTTTTCCTTCCTCTTTGAACTCCTACCTTTCCCTTGCTTCCTAATCTGGCGCAGATTTCCTATATGTGACCGCTTCGAAAAGGGGTACGGCAGAGGATTTTTTCTTCCGTATCTTTCGCAACCGATTCGCAGTGTCAGATAACGTACTGCTACACAGACGGTTCACCTTGTGCCGCGCTTGCGTAGACCCTAATTAGCTGTAGCAGTATGCTATCTGAACTGCGTAAATGTGCTATACCACGCGGTAGAAAAAATCCTCTGCCGTTCTCTTTTTCGGAGCGGTCTCCTCTCTATCGTTACCACCGTGCTATACTACTAAGGGAAACGGGTGTTCAAAGAGGGTAGCACTCATTAAATCCGCGCACGGCGCGGGAAAAAGGTTTAGCAGCCTACGGGCAAACCGTAGGTGTCTACCCTTTTTGTCCCCTGCCGTGGACACGGCAAACGTCCCCGCCGCCGCAGCGGCGTAATCCTCGCCCGGAAATGGCGAACCACCTTCGCAGTTCGGGCACACCGGAAAACCTGTGTCTGCGACCGGTGCAGCCCGGATAGGACGAACTGTCTGCGCGATAGGACGCTCCCTATCCATTCTCAATTTTGACACACCCCCTTCCCTATGCTATACTAAAGAGAAGAAAACAATTTTGGAGTGATCGCATGGTACATCTTGGCAACGATTGGGACGAGATCCTTGCCGGTGAGTTTGAGCAGGATTATTACAAGCGCATTCGCTACTGGCTGAAAAAGGAATACGCCGAGCAGACCATCTATCCGGCGGCAGAGAACATCTTTAACGCTCTGCGGTACACGCCGTATTCCAAGGTCAAGGCCGTCATCCTCGGGCAGGACCCATATCACGGTCCCGGACAGGCGCACGGGCTTTGCTTTTCGGTTCAGCCGGGTGTTCAGCCGCCTCCGAGCCTGCAGAACATCTTCAAGGAGCTGCAGAGTGATCTTGGCATTGTGCCTCCCAAGGACGGCACGCTCACCAAGTGGGCGGAGCGCGGTGTGCTCATGCTGAACACGACTCTGACCGTACGCCGCGGGCAGGCGAACAGCCACAAAAACCTCGGCTGGACGACCTTCACCGACCATATCATTGAAAAGCTGAACGAGCATGAGCAGCCGATCGTCTTTCTGCTCTGGGGCGGCAATGCCCGCAGCAAAAAGAAACTCATCACCGCACCGCAGCACCTTGTGCTCGAAAGCGTGCATCCCTCTCCTCTGTCGGCGTACAATGGCTTTTTCGGCTGCAAGCACTTCTCCAAGTGCAATGCGTTTCTCGAAGCGCACGGCATCGACCCTATCGACTGGGATCTTACCCATTAAACAGTATGTTTCCGCACCATTTTTCCGGGTGCGGAAATTTTTTGACTTTTTTCAAAATTCCTATTGACAAATGGGAATTTCGGTTGTATATTTAATTCATACAAAACACATATGAATAAAGTGAATTTAGGAGCGTGATCTCAATGACGATCCGGCGAATGTGTCGATGTTGCATCGACTGAGTTTTCCCATCATTCCTTACTAACATCACATTCTAATTTTTCTTAATTTTGAAAGGCGGTTTATCCCATGTCTGATATTAAAAAGAGCTTCTCCGATCTGATCGGCAACACCCCGCTGTATGCGGCTGAAAAGTTTGCAGCTAAGGCTGGCGCTAACGCACAGATTCTCGCAAAGCTGGAGTACTTTAATCCGGCCGGTTCCGTTAAGGATCGTATCGCAAACGCCATGATCAGCGAGGCTGAGAAGTCCGGTGCGCTCAAGCCGGGCGCAACCATTATCGAGCCGACCTCCGGCAACACCGGTATCGGTCTGGCAGCAGTTGCAGCTTCCCGCGGCTACCACATCATCCTCACCATGCCGGAAACCATGAGCGTTGAACGCCGCAACATGCTGAAGGCTTACGGCGCTGAGCTGGTTCTGACCGAAGGCACAAAGGGCATGTCCGGTGCGATCGCAAAGGCAAACGAGCTGGCTAAGGAGACCCCGAACAGCTTCATCCCGGGTCAGTTCGTAAACCCGGCAAACCCGGCTGCACACTACGCAACCACCGGCCCCGAGATCTGGGAGCAGTCCGGTCACAAGGTTGACATCTTCGTTGCAGGCGTAGGCACCGGCGGCACCGTAACCGGCACCGGCAAGTACCTGAAGGATCAGGACCCGAATGTCAAGGTAGTAGCTGTTGAGCCGGATACCTCCCCGGTACTGTCCACCGGCAAGGGCGGCCCGCATAAGATTCAGGGTATCGGCGCCGGCTTCGTTCCGGATGTACTCGATACCAAGGTTTACGACGAAGTTATTCGTGTAGCAAACGAGGATGCATTTGAAACCTCTCGCCAGTTCGCTCACAGCGAGGGTCTGTTCGTAGGTATTTCCTCCGGTGCTGCTCTGTGGGCTGCTGTTGAGCTGTCCAAGCGTCCGGAGAACGCCGGCAAGGTTATCGTAGCTCTGCTGCCTGATACCGGCGACCGTTACCTGTCCACCCCGCTGGTTTCTGAGTAATTTTAATTCTCAAATCCTGCAATTCTCTCCAAAAATCCATTCATCTCCAAATGTATAAAAAAGACACCTCCGCACAGCGGAGGTGTCTTTTTTATGGAAAATGGAGAATGAACGTAACGTTTCTCCAGTTTCCGCCCACGCATTTAACAACGAAAAACCACCCTGCGAAAGCAGGGTGGTTTCAGTCTGTCGATAAAGCCAATCTATCGTTTTTACCTTTCGTGCGGCAGCACGCATAAAATAGAATTTGCACAGCAAATTCATAATTCCCGGGGGCGTGGCCCAGGCCACCCTCTTTTGCCGCTATGCGGCAATTCACCTTGTGTACCTCGGGAATTATACAAGGGACGAAAAATTGTGCCCGTAGGGCGCGGCTTTTCGTCAAGATTCGATTGAAAGCGTGGTTTCAATCGAGAGGCTGCTCGAAAAACGGAGTTTTTCGACAGTCTCAAACCACCCTGCGAAAGCAGGGTGGTTTCGTTATACCTTGGAATAATAAATCGCAGTAACCGCACCGTCCTCGATGGAGGGATAGCAATGCCGGTAGGTACTGCCGGTGCTTGTCGGCGCATTCAGCTGATGGTACGGCTGGCTGACATCGATAGCTACGCAATCGGCGGCCGCCGGAATGCTCACTGTACCCTCACCGTCTGCAAAGGTGAACACGCCGTTCGTGTACGCTACCGTGCGGTCGATTGCGCGTTTGCCGCTCAGCGAAACGTAGCTAACACCGCCGACTCGTCGGAAATCCGTATACTCCATCAGACCGGTATACGTCACCGAAGGATCATAGTTCTCGATCACAACATCGCAGTAATTCTGCGTGCCGATACACAGATTGACCAGATCGCCGCGGCTCTGATACACAGCGCCGCTGCCCTGCACGGTCAAATGCGTTGCCCGATAGAACATCACCGCCATCTCCGCACGCGTTACCTTGGAAAGCGGATTGATCTTTCCTTTCGAGCCGCCGATCACCTGAGCACCGACCAGTGCACTGACGGAAGGCTTCGCGTAATTGGAAATCCTGCTCGCATCCGAGAAGCTGCTCACCGAACCGGTGCCCAGTTTGAGCGCCGTGCGGTCAATCGTGCGTTTGAGGAACACCATTGCGTCCTGACGGGTCATGTTCTGCTGCGGCTGAAACTCACCGGTCGCGGTGCCCGCCGCTATGCCGAAGGCTTTCGCCGCGATAACCGCCTTGCTGTAATAGGCGCTGCTCGGCACATCGACAAATGAGCCGTTTGAATTGACCTGACCGTTGTCGAGCGCTTCACTCATGCCATAGGCGCGGTCGAGCATAACGATGAAGTCCGCTCGGGTAATGGCATTGCCCGGATAAAACAGATGGGTTCCGCTGCCCTTGATTACGCCTGCAACGGCAAGCGTATCAACCTCGCGGGAAGCCCACGCGTATTCTCCTGCTGTATCATAAAAGTAAACCGAGTGTTCAGGAAGATACGCATACGTCTCCGTGGTGTTCGCGCTCAGTGCATAGGCTGCCGTGATCGCGCTTACGACCACCACAACCGCCAGCACCGCAACGGTCACCAGCTTTCGCGTTCTTTTCATAATATTCTCCTTGCCCAGTGGTTATAATAGATAGGGTGTATTCCCCACCTATGTAAACTTGCTTCAAAATTATAGCACACTGTTCCCCACTTTACAAGTTAAAATATGACTAAATTTGTTGTAACCATTCTGTAATTTTAACCTTTTTATACAAGAAAAGCGCGGTTTTCCACCAAACCGCGCTTTCAAAGTCCATTTTTCGTCTATCACTGCTGTTCTGCGCGGTACCATCGCCAACTCAGCACAGTCGGGATAATCGTTGCCGCCGCCGTTGGCGCAAGCACCAGCACAAACTTTGCAATCTCATTCGGAACGAACGAGCCTGCAGCACCAATAATACCCGCCGCAAACATCATACGGCCTGCCGCACGATGCGTTTTCGTCCAGACAGTTTCGCTCGACAGCGTCCATGGCGTTTTGATCCCGCAGTACCAGTTCATGCGAAACTTCGGCATAATATTACCGAGGCACATCACCAGCAGGCTGACGAGCAGACATACGACTGTCGGCACATCGACCGTACCCGGATGCAGTGCTTCCGCAATGCAGATGCCGCACATTGCGGTCAGAAACAGGTCGATCATGATCTGGAACCCGATATAGGCATCGGAAAATTTGTCGTAGTTTTTGCTTTTCGGGTCAAACCGCGGCAGAAAGTAGAACAGAACCGCAAACAGCGGTGCCATACCGGCCACGATCCACAAATGACATCTGGTTTCGTAACTCACATGACCGACAAGATCCCACTGCATGGGAATTTCCGCGGGCAGCCTACTGTAAAACGCCGCTGTCATTGCCGCCGGCAGCAACGACAGCACCCACGCCGTCACCTGCAGTCTACTGATTTTTTTCATTCCTGCCATCTCCTTTCAAGGCGCTGATCCATTCGAGAATCTCATCCACGACCGACATATTCAACTCATAATAAATGTACTTGCCCTGCTTGTCATCCAACACCAGACCCGCATCCCGCAGGACGGACAGGTGATGCGAAATGGTTGCGCCCGACACCTCGAAGTGCGCCGCAATATCGCCCGCCGCCATCGGTCCGCGCCGCAGCAGCGACAGGATTTCGCGCCGCACCGGATCGCTGAGCGCCTTAAAGCTCTGCTGAAACCCCATTACTGTCCCCTCTTTCGTGCGGTAAACCACGTTTTGCGTCCGCAGACCGGACAATACAGCTGCCAGTCGTTTCCCACATGCGTGCGGAAAACCAGCCGCTTCCACGGCAGATTTTGCTTCGTGCCGCAGGATTTGCAAATCAAATCGCACCTTGCAAGCGCTTTTGCCTGCCAGATCACCAATATGGCCGCCAGAATCAGCGCAATCGCGCAAATCAGAATGGTAATGTCCATTCCGTTCACCGTCCTTTTCGCTATCCTGTTAATTAGATGGCCATCTAATTGTTTTCAGTATACCACAGCTTCTGCGTTTGTCAACACATTTCGATAAATATCTAAATGACGCAAAAAGAAAAACCGCAAGGTAAACTTGCGGTTTCGATGTTCTATACCAGAACTTACGCCATGCCGTTGAGCTTGGTAGTCATCTTGCTCTTCTTGTTGGACGCATTGTTCTTGTGCAGGAGGTGCTTGGCAGCCGCCTGATCGACAGCCTTGACAGCGGTCGTGTAAGCAGCAGTTGCTTCAGCCTTATCGCCGCCAGCAATCGCAGCATCAAACTTCTTCAGAGTGGTCTTGAGCTCGCTCTTAGCCATCTGGTTGTTCAGCGCCTTTACGGAGTTAACCTTAACGCGCTTCTTTGCAGACTTAATATTGGGCATTCTGAAAACACCTCCTTTGTTTTCTATTCAACAGTGATATTATTCTATCATCTTCTCACAAAAAAAGCAAGTGTTTTTTTCATTTTCTGCATAAAAACTTTTCCCTCGAAAAAACTATCCTTATAAGGAGGGATTGTGCATGGCTTTCCGCACCGATCTGGCCGTTGAGGCGATCGAAAACCATAAAACAGCCGCTGCCCTGCCGCATGTCCGGCAGTCCGATCGCACGCTTGAGGGCTTCGCCGTACACGAGGTACGCATTCTCTCAGAGGATGCCGCCCGCGAGATTGGCAAGCCGCAGGGGCGCTATCTCACGCTTGAGCTGGATGCACTCATCCGCCGCGAGGAGGACGCGTTTCCGCGTGCCTGCAAGGCGCTCAGCACGCTGCTGCGCGAACTGCTGCCGCGTCCGAATGACGGTGCGGTGCTCATCGCCGGACTGGGCAACCGCATGATAACCCCCGATGCCATCGGTCCGCAGACCGCCGACCATGTCATTGCCACGCGGCATCTGGTCGCGCAGTCACCCGCTATTTTCGCGGACTGGCGGCCCGTTTCCGCACTGGCTCCGGGTGTGCTCGGACAGACCGGCGTCGAGACCGGCGAGGTCATCTGCGGTGTGCTCGATCGCGTGCGCCCTGCCGCTGTCATCGCCGTGGATGCGCTTGCCGCCGGTCGGCTGTCGCGGCTGCTGCGTACGGTTCAGCTGGCAGATACCGGCATTACGCCGGGGGCCGGCGTGGGAAACGCCCGCGCAGCGCTCAACAAGGAAACACTCGGCGTGCCGGTTATCGCCGTCGGTGTGCCGACCGTGGTGGACGGCGCAACGCTCGCACATGAGATCAGCAGTCAGCTTGGGCAGCCTGATTGTGAAGCGCTGGACGACCTTTCTCAGCCGGTGATGATCACCACACGCGATATTGACCGCGAGGTCGCTGACATCTCCCGCATGATCGGCTATGCAGTCAACATGGCGCTGCATCCGCACCTCAGTGTTGCCGATATCGACCTGTACCTCTCGTGACAGGTTTCGGGCATACTCGCACGCTGTACGGCGTATGATAGATAGCATGAAACAGCAAGGAGGATGGCGCAATGAAGCGGCGTAAACATCAGAAATTCCGATCGAGAGGCGGCATCCGCCTGCCTGCCGTCATCACCCTCTGTCTGGCGCTGTCGCTGCTGATTTTTTCCCGGGCAGGCGGCGAGCCGATTGCGCAAAAGGCACTGACCGGTCTGGCGCACAACAGCGGCTTTGTCACCCGCGCAATGGCGCTCGAATTCGGCGTTTCGCCGGATGATACCGCCGAGGTGTACACGCCGCGCACGGCTGCCGCAGCGCGGGATGAGCAGGCGGAGAATCCGCTTGCGGAGAGCGCCTATGTGCCCTCGTCCGACACCGAGAACGACAATCCGGTGCTGTCGGCCGCTGACAAGGCCGCCACGGTCTCCATCAACAACGAGACCTCGTATGATGTGGATGCGGCAGACTGTCTCGCCGCAGACGAGCATCTTTCCGCAGGCGGTGACGGACCGCAGGTGCTTATCTATCACACACATGGCAGCGAAAGCTACACGCCGGATGCCGCTTTTCCGTATACACCGACCGAGACCGAGCGCACGACCGATACCAATTATAATGTAGTGCGCGTCGGTGACGAGCTGCAGAAGGTCCTCGAGAACAACGGCATTGAGGCCGTACATATCCGCGAAATTTTCGATTCGCCCGTGTACACCGGTGCGTATGACCGCTCACTTGCCGTGGTTGAGGACACGCTGGCAGAATATCCATCCATCACAACCGTCATTGACGTGCACCGCGACTCGATCCTGACCGATGACGGCCGCGCCTACAAGACCTCCTGCACGATAAACGGCGAGGAAACCGCACAGCTTATGCTTGTGGTCGGCACAGATGACGGCGGCCTGTATCATCCGGACTGGCAGGAGAACCTGAATCGTGCAGCATCGCTGCAGTACCGGCTCAACCGCACCTATCCGACGCTCATGCGTCCGCTTAATCTGCGGACCCAGCGTTTTAATCAGCATGCAACGCACAGCGCGTTTCTGGTGGAGGTAGGTTCGTCGGGCAATACGATGACAGAAGCGCTGAAGGGAATCAGATTATTTGGCGAGGTTCTTTCGGCCGAATTGACCACTTGACCGCAGGGCGGAATGAGGCCACCCCGCCCTGCAAGATAACTTTCCGAATAATTTTTATCATAGTGCGCACCCTAACTTGGGGTGAAACTATGGAAACGATCACATTTACCGCCGATCTGGAACGGAACATCCGCATGATGCAGGAGCTGTTCCGGAACGACGATACGCTTATCATACGGCGTGCCATTGGTCAAAACGGACTGCGCTGTGCGCTGTTTTTCTTTGACGGCATGGTAAATTCCCTTGCCATCAACCAGAGCCTTGTGCGGCCGATCCTGCGCTGTGAGCAGCCGCGGCTTTCCGCCGATATACTCGCCGCCGCTGTGCTCCAGGCTGACGAATGCCGCGTGGAAACTGATATGAACAAGGTATTTGCCGCCTTTCTCTACGGCGACGCCATTGTACTGACTGACGGCGATGCACGTCCGGTTCTCGTCAACACCAAGGGCTTCGACAAGCGCAGCACCGCCGAGCCGGAAAACGAGCGCGTGCTTTCCGGCCCGCGAGAGGGCTTCACCGAGTGCTTTATGCCCAATCTGGCGCTCATCCGCCGTCGCGTGAATGACCCTCGGCTGAAATTCCGGTTTATGCGCGTCGGCAGCCGCACAAACACCAACGTGTGCCTGTGCTATATCGCCGGACTGTGTGAAAACAGTCTGGTTGAGCGTCTGGAAACACGTCTGACCGCGCTCGATATCGACAGCGTGCTCGACTCCAACTATCTTGCCGAGCGCATACGCGACCACCGCTGGTCGCCGTTTCCGACACTCGGCACGACCGAACGGCCGGACGTTGCCGCTTCCCGTATGCTGGAGGGTCGGTGTGTCCTTGTCGTGGACGGCAGTCCGGTAGCGCTCACAGCGCCGTTTCTGTTTCAGGAGTGCTTTCAGTCCAACGACGATTACTATATCAGCTTTCTGCAGGCAAATCTTTCGCGCATCCTGCGTGTCATCGGATTTGTATTCACGATCACGTTTCCCGCCATGTACGCCGCACTCATGCTCTATCACCGAGAATTAGTGCCCGCGCGGCTGCTGTTCGCTGTCTCCGCCGCACAGCGCGGCGTTCCCCTTCCCATCGGTTGGGAGATTTTGCTCATGCTGTTCGTGCTCGAGGCACTCAAGGAAGCCGGAGCGCGAACGCCCGGTGCCATGGGACAGACGATGAGCATTGTCGGCGGTCTGGTGCTCGGTGACGCAGCGGTTTCCGCGCGATTTGCCGCCGCACCGACCGTTATCGTAGTCGCTATCGCGGGTGTCACCGGTCTGATGGTGCCCAAGCTGCAGACCGCTGCCCTGTGGCTTCGCTTCGTGCTGCTCGCTGCTGCAGCCTCCTGGGGACTGTACGGCGTTGGTCTTGCACTCGGATTAACACTCGCGGCACTGTGCCGCATGCACTCGTGCTCGGTACCGTATCTGCTCAATCTGGTGCCGCGCATCTCCGCCGAGCATGAGGACACCTGGCTTCGCTATCCATGGTTTTTCATGCGCTGCGACCGCTTTGCCGTCAAACGCCCGTCGAAGGAGGAACGCCCGTGAAGCTGCTCAGACTCCTGCCGCTGCTGCTGTTGCTGTGCGGCTGTGCGAGAGAGGTTTCGCCGGTGTCCGCACTTGCGCTCGACTGCAAAAACGGTGTATACTGCCTGACCGCCGAGGTTGTGCGGCAGGACTCGCCGGATGACACCGCCGCTCCGGCTTACCTGTCCGCTACCGGAACCGATGTGACGGACGCGCTGCACAATCTGCGCAGTATCCTGCCGGGAGACCTGTATTTGAGCCATGCACAGGTGCTGCTTTTAAGTGAGGAAGCAGTTTCCGAGAGCATTCTTCCGCTGGCGGACTATCTCTGCCGTGAAAACGATGTGCGGCTCAGCCTGCGGGCAGCCGTCGTGCGGGACGGCTCTGCCGCCGAGCTGCTGGAGAACGATAACGAGGTGTACGCGCTCAGCGAGCTGCTTGACCGCTCCGCGCAGGACGGTATTCTGCCGGATATGCCGCTGTACCGCGTCACCGATGTGCTGCACGCAGACGGCACAGCCATTCTTCCGGCCTTGCGCGTGGATGCGTTCGGACAGACGGCACCGGCAGGTACAGCAGTGTTCAAAAACGAACGGCTGAACTGCTTTTTAGACGGTGAGATTGGCGGTGGCACCTATGCGTGAGCGGCTGTTTCCGCGGTGGTGTACGGCGCTGTTTGCCCTGCTGCCGATGAGTGAATTACTGTATCTTCCCGCCGACGGGCAGAGCGTGTACGCCGCTGCACTCGCGTGTACGGTCTGTGCACTGGCCGGTATCGGAGCGGCAAGGCTGTCCGACCGGGTTCGGCATTCAGCTCCTGCACAATGGGTGCTCGCCCTGACCTCGCTGTTTCCGCTGCTGGCATCCATCGCCCGCATGAGCATTTTCCTGCAGAAGACCGTGTTCACCGGACGCTCATGCGGCAGCACAGTTGTGCTGCTGACAGTCTGCATCCTGCTCACGGCCTCAATGGGGCTCAACCGCTGTGCCATGTGGGCACTGCCGATTGCGTGGCTTGCCGGTGCGGTACTCCTGCTCTCCGGTGTGCTGACACTCACGCAGCTTACGCCCGCAAACTTTTCCGCACCGACAGCAGTATTGCTGCCGCAATTCCGGCATATTCTGTACTCCCTGCTGCCGGTATCGGTCGTACTGGCGTTATCTCTGCCGGAGGCCAAGCTGTCCGCAAGCGTGTCACGCGGACTCAGCGCAGGCGGTGCATTGCTCGCACTCCTGCTGCTGCGCACAGTGCTGCTGCTTGGAGCTAACACCGCTGCCCTGCTCCCCTATCCGGCATTCACTGCCGCCGGACTGGCTGCCATCGGCAATTTTGCCCGACACGGCGAGGTATTCTTCGCAGTGCCTCTCCTCCTGTGTGAGATTGGCCGATGCGCCGCACTTGTCTGTGTGCTGCTGTATCCGTTCACACGCACCTGCGGCGTTTTGCACCTGCGCCGACCGCAATAGGATTTGGGCAACACCGCACAATTAAAGCTGCGGTTCCTTGCGCAGGCTCCGGTCGCGCTGCCGCGGCGCTTTGCGCAAATCGCTCTTGTTCAATTATGCGGTATTGCCCTTGTTTTCCTCTCCCAGTTCTGCTATAATGCAAACAGCAGAGCAAAGGAGATTACGGCATGAATATACAGATTTTCGGAAAAAATAAGTGTTTTGACACCAAAAAGGCGCAGCGCTGGTTCAAAGAACGCGGCATTAAATTCCAGATGATCGACCTTGCGCAAAAGGGCATGTCCAAGGGTGAACTGGACAGCGTGCTGAAGGCTGTCGGTGGACTGGACAACCTGCTCGACCAGAAAAGCAAGAGTTATGCGTCGCTTTCCTACCTCGCCTACGACGAGGACAAGAAGGAAAAGCTGCTCGAGGACGGCACGCTGATGAAAACGCCAATCGTCCGCAACGGCCGTCAGGCAACTGTCGGCTACCAGCCCGATGTTTGGGAGCAGTGGGAATAACTTTTCTAAAGCCGTTCTGTACCTCAGAACGGCTTTTTCCGTGTTCGTTGCCCGCTTTAACGCCTTGTACATTTTTTCAGGTAAATGCTGTCATTTCGCAAAATATACCCTCTTTCTGTATCCGCTGTCTGATAAACTATGTTTAAGGCAACGGCATTGATTTATGCTTCTGATTTCATGCGAAAGTGAGGGAGAACTCATGAAGGGAAAAGGCAAGCGTTTTCTGGTTCTGCTGACCACCGCCAGCCTGAGTCTGAATATGCTCAGCATCAGCGCTTTTGCAGCAGAAGATTCTCCGGAGACGGACGCTGCTTTCGTTTCAGAGATCTCAAACGATGAGACCGATTTATCTGTAAACCGTCCGGATTCCGATGTTCCGGAGGTTTCCTACGAGCCGATCATTATCGACATTCCTGATGGACCGATTCCGGCCGGTGAAACCTGGGATAACGAGGCTTCGGCTGCAGATATTGCAGAGAACGATATTCCAACGGCTGACAGCTTCAAGGAGCACCTGTCCGGCGGCTCATCCAAACTGTGGATAACCGTAGGGGTTGTCTCCGGTGCAGGCGTGATTTTCACTACCATGTGCCAGAAAGGCAACGAGAATCGGTAAAAACCATAAACGCCCGCTCATTTTCGAGCGGGCGTCAGTCTGTCAAAAAAGTATTATTTTAATTTTTACGCTTCGTGCGGCAGCACGCATAAAATAGAATTTGCGGAGCAAATTCATAAAAAGTCGGGGCGTGTACCTGACTTTTTATACAAGGGAAGAAAAAATGTGCCCGCAGGGCGCGGTTTTTCTTCAGTATTCGCTCGAAAGCGTGGTTTTGAGCGGGCGTCTTTTCGTCTCACCGGCATAGCATAAAAACAGCTCAGACATTGCTGAGCTGTTTTTTATGCGCTTTATGCAGTTAGTTCTTGAGACTCTGAATCGGAGCCGGAATACGACCTCCACGGTTGATGAACTTCGCAGGAGAACCGGTCTTGATCGGCATGATCGGAGCCGAGCCAAGCAGGCCGCCGAACTCGACCATATCGCCGACTCCCTTGCCGATGGCCGGGATAACACGGACAGCGGTGGTCTTGGTGTTGACAACGCCGATTGCGATTTCGTCCGCGATCAGGCCGGAGATGACCTCGGCGGTGGTGTCACCCGGAACAGCAACCATGTCGATACCAACCGAGCATACCGCAGTCATTGCTTCGAGCTTCTCAAGGGTCAGTGCGCCTGCCTGAGCCGCCGCAATCATGCCCTCGTCCTCAGAAACCGGAATGAATGCGCCGGACAGACCGCCGACACTCGAGGATGCCATAACGCCGCCCTTCTTAACGGCATCGTTCAGCATAGCGAGGATTGCGGTCGTGCCGCAGCCGCCGCAGACCTCCAGACCGACTTCCTCGAGGATACGCGCAACCGAGTCGCCGATCGCCGGCGTCGGTGCGAGAGACAGGTCAACAATGCCGAACGGAACCCCCAGACGCTGGCTTGCCAGTGCGCCAACCAGCTGACCCATACGGGTGATTTTGAACGCAGTTTTCTTGATCACATCGGCAACCTCGCCGATGGAGCAGTCACCTGCACGGCGAATTGCGGACTGCACAACACCCGGACCGGAAACGCCAACGTTGATAACGGTCTCCGGTTCACCGATGCCGTGGAACGCACCGGCCATGAACGGGTTATCGTCTACCGCGTTGGCAAAAACGACCAGCTTGGAGCAGCCCATGGAATCGTTGTCCTTGGTCAGTTCTGCGGTCTGCTTGATGATGCGGCCCATCAGACCGATGGCATCCAGATTGACGCCCGCCTTGGTGGACGCAACGTTGACCGACGAGCAGACCAGATTGGTTTCCGCCATTGCCTCCGGAATGGAGTTGATAAGGATTTCATCGCCCTTGGCAAAACCCTTCTGCACCAGAGCCGAGAAGCCGCCGACGAAGTTAACGCCGGTAGTCGCAGCGGCACGGTCAAGCGCCTTGGCCAGCGGCACATAGCTGTTCGCCGAGGAGGTCGCACCGACCATGGCGATCGGCGTTACCGAAATACGCTTGTTGATGATCGGGATGCCCAGCTCGCGCTCAATCTGCTCGCCGGTGGCAACCAGCTTTTCCGCACGGCGCGTTACCTTGTCGTATACCTTGTCCGCCAGCACATTAATGTCGTCCGCCGCAAGGTCGCGCAGCGAAATGCCCATCGTGATGGTACGAATGTCGAGGTGCTCCTCCTCGATCATCTTAATGGTTTCCAGAATATCTTTCGTGTTGATCATAGACATTTAACTAAACCTCCTGAAAAATTGAGAGTTGAGAATCGGTTACCTGCTCTCGATTCCATCAATTTGTCAGATTTTGTGCATTGCGTCGAAGATGTCCTCATGCATGGTGTGAATCTTCATGCCGAGCTCCTCACCATCCTTGTCAAGCAGGTCGATGAGCGTGTTGAAGTCTACGGTGCACTTATCAATGTTTACCAGCATGACCATTGCAAATACATCGTCCATTACATTCTGAGAAATGTCGATGATGTTGACCTGATGCTCATAGAGCGTGTTCGAGATCTTGGCGATGATACCGGTGCGGTCCTTGCCTGTTACTGTGATTACTGCGCGCATGTTGATTCCTCCATTTTTGCGTATATGTTAATTTATCACAAACAAATGAATAATGGAAAATTGAGAATCCGTCGTTCTCAATTATTCTCCGGCTTCCACCACAGCATTGATAATGCTGTTGGAAACCAGAAACCCCTGTTCGGTGAGATACCACCGTGTACCCTCGTGGGCGGCAAGACCGTGTTTTTCCAGCATGCGGAATACCTGCTCGTAAGGAGCCGTGCTGACATGGTATCGGTTTTCGAGATCGTGCATATCCGCACCGTCCGAGGTCCGCAGACGCACCAACAGGTATTCGCCCTGCCGCCGGAAGTCCGAGACCTCCTCCTCGTCCTGCGGGATGCTCTCACCGCTGATATAAGCCCTGATATCCCGGGCAAACGCGAACCGGCGGCCATTCAGGAAGGAATGGGCACCCGGTCCCAGTCCGAGATAGTCGGAAAGATCCCAGTATTTGAAATTATGCCGGGAACGAAAACCCGGTTTTGCGAAATTTGATATTTCATAGTGCTCGAAGCCGTTCCTGCCGAGCAGCCTGCACATGGCAAGATAGGTATCTGCCTGCGTATCATCATCCGGCAGAACCGGATTTTCACGTCCCATCGGTGTTGCAGGCTCCAGTTTGAGTCCGTAGCACGACAAATGCTGCGGGTTCAGCGTCAAACACTGTGTCACCGAGTCGAGAAACTGCGCCTGCGTCTGGTCCGGCAGGCCGTACATCAAATCAAGGCTGATGTTGGCGAAGCCACACTGCCGCGCGAGTTCTACGGCTGTCTGTGCCTGCGCAAAGTCGTGAATACGGCCGATGCGTTTGAGCTCGGTGTCATGCGCCGCCTGCACGCCAAACGAGAGCCGGTTGACGCCGTGCTCGTGCATGGCCTCCAGCACCGCTTGATCCGTGCTCTCCGGATTGCATTCCACCGTGATTTCGGCGTTTTCCGCAATCGCAAAGCACGCCCCGACCGCCTGTAAAATCCTGCTGAGATAGTCTGCGCCAAGGCAGGTCGGCGTGCCGCCGCCAATATACACGGTATCGACCGTGTAACCGGAGCAGCGTTCGCCGTACGCCTTTATATCACGAATCAGCGCCGCCGTGTAATCGGCTTTGAGCGACGCATCCGTGACCGAATAAAAATCGCAGTACGCGCACTTTTTCACGCAGAACGGGATGTGCAGGTAGAGGCCGAGCAGCTTGCCGCCTGTTGCAGCGTTAGTTTTCCTCATCGAGTTTAAGCACAGCCATAAAAGCCTCGGTCGGCAGCTGAACCGTGCCGAGCGCACGCATCTTCTTCTTGCCTTCCTTCTGCTTTTCGAGCAGCTTCTTCTTACGCGTGATATCGCCGCCGTAGCACTTAGCCAGTACGTCCTTGCGGAGCGCCTTGACCGTCTCGCGGGCGATAACCTTGCCGCCGATGGCTGCCTGAATCGGCACCTCGAACAGCTGGCGCGGAATATTTTCCTTCAGCTTTTCACAGATACGGCGGGCACGGCCGTAGGCCTTGTCGCGGTGCGCGATAAAGGACAGCGCGTCCACCTGATCGCCGTTGAGCAGCATATCGACCTTAACGAGATCGCTCTTGCGGTAGTCGATAAATTCATAGTCGAGCGACGCATAACCCTTGGTACGAGCCTTGAGCGCGTCGAAAAAGTCATAAATGATCTCACCGGTCGGCATTTCATAGTGCAGCTCGACCAGATTGGAGTCCAGATACTGCATATCCTTGAAGATGCCGCGTCGGTCCTGACACATCGGCATGATATTGCCGACGAACTCCTGCGGCGTCATGATGGATGCCTTAACATACGGCTCGCGGGCCTCCTCGATGACATCCGGACTCGGATAGTCGTGCGGATTGTCGCAGCGCTGCACGGTGCCGTCAGTCTTGCTGACCTCGTAGATAACACTCGGCAGGGTGGTAACAAGATCGAGGTCAAACTCACGTTCGAGACGCTCCTGAATGATCTCCATGTGCAGCATACCGAGGAAGCCGCAGCGGAAACCAAAGCCGAGTGCGACCGAGCTTTCCGGCTCAAACGACAGTGCCGCGTCATTCAGCTGCAGTTTTTCAAGTGCGTCACGCAGATCGGGATACTTGGAGCCGTCCTCGGTGTAAATGCCGCAGAATACCATCGGACGTGCCGGACGATAGCCGGGCAGCGCCTCCGGCGTCGGATTTTCCACACCGGTAACGGTATCGCCCACGCGGGTGTCGGACACCTTTTTAATAGAGGCGGTAAAGTAGCCAACCTCACCCGCACACAGCTCCTGCTGCGGAGACAGACCGAGCGGCAGCATATAGCCGCACTCAAGCACCTGAAATTCGGCACCGGTGGCCATCATTTTGACCTTCATGCCCGGGCAGATCTTACCGTCAAGCAGGCGCATGTAAACGACAACGCCCTTGTACGGGTCGTACTGGCTGTCGAACACGAGCGCACGCAGCGGCGCATCCGCATCGCCCTCCGGCGCCGGAATATCGGTTACGATACGCTCGAGCACCTCGTGAATGTTGATATTCATTTTTGCGGAAATTTCGGGCGAGTCCTCTGCCGGAATGCCGATGATATCCTCGATCTCCTTCTTGACGCGCGGCGCGTCTGCCGCCGGCAGGTCGATCTTGTTGATGACCGGCACGACCTCCAGACCGGCGTCAATGGCAAGATAGGTGTTGCCGAGCGTCTGCGCCTCAATACCCTGTGCCGCATCAACGACCAGAAGCGCACCCTCACACGCCGCCAGAGAACGTGAAACCTCATAGTTGAAGTCCACATGACCCGGGGTGTCGATCAGGTTCATTTCGTAGGTCTTGCCGTTGTCCGCGGTATATTCCATGCGGACAGCGCGCGCCTTGATGGTAATGCCGCGCTCACGCTCAAGCTCCATATTGTCGAGTAACTGCTCCTCCATTTCACGCACGGAAACGGCCTTGCACTGCTCCAGCAGACGGTCTGCCAGCGTAGATTTGCCGTGGTCAATATGTGCAATGATGGAGAAATTACGAATTTGCTCGCGATTTTTCACGTCGAAAGCTCCTTATCTGTAAACTGTAAACCTAATAAATATAGGCTCATTATAGCATATTTGGCGGGGTGTCACAAGCGTTCTTTCGCAGTTTACGTTTGTTTCTCTGCTGCAAACGTGAATTTTGTATTTTTTCATAAATTTCATTTTCTGATAAGAGGAATTTCATGCAAAGCGGTTATTGTATTATCATGATGAAGCAGTAAACCGACAAAGAATTAGCGGCGGCCGGCGGTTTTGGGTAAAACAAAAGCACCGATTTTACTCGGTGCTTCTAATTGGAGCGGCTGACGAGGCTCGAACTCGCATCCACACCCCGCAAAAGCCGCAGGCTTTCACGGGGACCCCGACCTCCGATTTTATGAAGGTGGAGGAAGCGAGTGTGCTGCGGATAAAAAGAAAAGCACCGAATGACATCGGTGCCCTTTGATTTGGAGCGGCTGACGAGGCTCGAACTCGCTACCTCCACCTTGGCAAGGTGGCGCTCTACCAGATGAGCTACAGCCGCATATTCAGTTTATTTTCGCGCTAACGCGATTTTTGTCAGTGCCGATTAGTCACCGGACGCTTCGGGTTTAACGCTCACGGGCGGAATCGCTTTTTCTGCGGAAAAAGCCACGCTGGTTGAAATATGCCACCGGCATATTTCCAAGAGCCAGCTTTCGATTTCTCAGCACGGAGGTATTATTTTTTAATGAGTGCCAATGGCACTCATTAAAAAATGGTGCCTCCGGGCGGAATCGAACCACCGACACGGGGATTTTCAGTCCCCTGCTCTACCGACTGAGCTACAGAGGCGTTTTTACAGCGCTTGTTTAGTATATTATATTCCCTCGGAAATGTCAACAACTTTTTTCAAAATTCTTTGTATATTCTGCAAGCAGGCGAAAACAGTCACAGAAGCTCAGTCTGCGACTGTATCACTTTTCTCTTCCGTTTTACGGCGGATTTGTCCCCACAACAAGTCCGCCGCTCTATCCTTTTCATGCGGGAGCAGCCACACGGTGCAGCCCAAAATAGTTCAACTGAATCGCGCCTCCTTTATGTATGTCTGGTCATTTATACTGTCTGCCGCCTGCCTTGCCATTTGAAATGTCGGATAGCGTTCTCTGCAAATCTCGTCATTGGCCGGCACGGCAGCCAACAGGCTGGTTTGTGAATCAATCAAGTCCAGTTTTCACTATCCACGCAATCCCTCCTTTCCGGCTCTCCTGCCCTGCTCATACTATATAGACGAATGCCCTTCCGGTTTTGTGACACTCTTCCGCAAAAAAATAGGGCAATACCGCATAATTGGACAAGAGCGATTTGCGAGTAAATTTTGCGTACTGACGAGGCGCGGTTTTGCGGTAATACTTGACGTATTACCGTGAAATCGCAACAAAGTCAGGGCGCGAAATTTCCGCAAAGCGCCGCAGCTTTAATTGTGCGGTATTGCCCTAGAAATTTTTTCGACATGAGAAGAACAGCCTGTAAATCCGTTCTTCAGATTGCATAATCAGGCACAATATGCTATAATCTGCTAAAATAACAGGCAGGAAGGCGTAACAATGTTTCTCTATCTGGCAATGATCGACTCGGACGCAGACAAGTCCAAATGCTGTCCGCGCAGGCCGCCGAAGCGCGCGAACTGTGGCTGCAAGCCTGCACGCCGGATGCGCTGCCCGAGCACCGTTTCTCCCGAAAATTCCGGCGCGAAATGCGCCGTCTGATGCGTGCGCAAAAGCACTCTGCGGCGTTCAACCGGAGCCTTCGTCTTGCGCGCCGCACGGCCGCTGTTCTGCTGCTTTCCGCTGCGGTTTCGTTCGGCTGCTCGATGAGCGTAGAGTCATACCGCGTATCGCTAATCAATACTGTCGTGCGCGTGTTTAACGACCTGACCGACTATCGTTTTTCATCGGCCCTGCCGTCCGAAACCGACAGCAAGGCGTTCATACCGCCGGTTCTGTCCGGTCTGCCGGATACCATGCACAAAACCGATGAGCGCAGCACACCTAACGGCTATACCGCCACCTACGAGAGCACTACCGATTTTCTCGACCTGACCTGCACCCGGATTACGGACACTTCGGAGGCACACAAGCTCGTGGACACGGAAAACGCATCCGTAACCGAATTTGCTCTGCACGGCAATCCGGTTACGATGATCGAGAAAAACGGCACGGTTACGCTCCTCTGGACGCACGATGACATCGTCTATCACCTGTACAGCAGCCTGTCCGCCGATACCTGCCGCAAACTCATCGAGAATCTGCAGTAATTCTCTGCTGATATTGCAAAGAATTGCTATTGCGGCCTGCCCTGCCGCGGTGTTATAATGATAAATTGTGAAAGTGTATAAACCACGCGCATGATTTTCTGCGCGAAAACAATCACGGAGGTTTACTCTTTTGAAAAAACATCGCTATACCGCGGCGGCCGTAATGCTCAGTCTTTCGATGCTGACCGGCGTCGCTGCCGCCGATTATTCCGATTTAAAGCCGCACTGGGCCGAGCAGGCCATGGAATTCGCCGTACAGTCCAATCTGATGGACGGCATTTCGGAATATACCTTTGCCGCAGATGCACCTGCGACCCGCGCCTGTCTGGTGCAGGCGCTGTACCGTATGGAGCATGCACCTGCGGCTGACACAGTGCTTACCTTTCAGGATGTCGCAGAGGACGCGTCCTTCCTGACCGCGGTTCGGTGGGGTGTGTCCAACGGCATCATCACCGGCTACAGCGACACGGTATTTCGCCCCGGCACCTCGCTCACGCGCGAGCAGTTCGCCGTTATGCTGTACCGCTTTGCCGAATACAAAAAGCTGGATGTGACGGCACAAAGCGCGCTCTCCGGCTACACAGATGCTTCTTCGATTCATCCGTATGCGCAGACCGCTATGCAGTGGGCCAACGCCGAGGGACTGATCACCGGCACGACCGCGACCACGCTGTCTCCGCAGCGCACGGTCTCCCGCGCACAGCTGGCGACTATTTTGCAGCGTTTTGCGCCGATGGTCTCCTACCAGCAGCGGGAAACCGATGCGCCGAAGCCGCCGCAGACTCATTCTTACACGGCCTTCACCACCAAACTGGGTGACGTGACGCGCAGCGAGACCGAACAGGACCTGACCGAAGTTCATCGAGCGACCCGCCGCTACACGGACGGTCAGGGCTGCGCGGTCGAGATGGGACACTCTGCCGCCGTACTGGACGCACCCGCGCACACAGCCGCGCAGTTTGAGATGAAGGGCACGTCCGGCACGGTTCGCTGGTACGACACCGCAGCTTCCTCGTGGAAACAGCAGCCGCTCACTGCGGGCACGCTGCCGAGCGGCATGTACTTCCTGCGGGTGGACGGCGTGGACAGCATTCTCGTCACGCCGATGACCTATGCCGCGCGAGACAACGGCATGATCGAGTATTTCCCGGGCAAAAACGGCTCTCTGAAGATCGAGCGGACAGCTTCCGGCTTCCGGTTCTCCGTACAGGTCGCGGCTCTTACGCAGGGCACCTACAGCGACTATCTGCTGCTGACTTCTCAGCAGACGCTCATCAACTGGAGCGACCCGTCCATGCTCAGCCGCTGGGCGAACTACAGCCTGATCGGCACCAACCGCTGGTGCTACAACGGCTACTACTATACCGCACCTTCGACCTACTATCCGTTCGACGAGAACTACTTCTACTCGCTTCCGGCGGCGCATATTGCCGGCAAGATGGCAAACGACACCGATCAGCCGGCCTCCCGCGCGATCGGTCTGGCGATGATCGACCTGATGCGCGAGCAGCAGAACGAGTACGGCTTTATCCCCTCTCAGGCAGGCAGCATCTGGCTCAAGACGGATTACGGCATCGAACCCGGCTACTACGACACCCGCTTCAACACGGATTTCTGGTTGGCGAACATCAATGCAGCCGAAAACTTCGGTGTGACCGGCTGGCTGGACAAGACCCGCAAGTATGCGGATTTTCTCGTCAGCTTTGCCGAGCAGCATCATTTCACCTTCGGGGCCGGCGATGACGAGGGATGGCTCGTGCAGGATTACTGGCACCCGAACGGAGAGTCCTCGCCGACACACGCTTCGCTCAACCATCATGCCGCCGAAGCCGAATTCCTGTACCGGATGGCAGACGCAGTTAATGAGGACAGCTACGCCGTTCTCGCTGACCGCATGGTGCGCGGCATTGAGCAGAGCGAACTGCTGTGGTACAAGCCGGACGGTGATCTGAACTACTCCTACAAGCCGGACGGCACCTGTTCCGGTCAGGATTATCCGTATTTGACCTACAACGACCTGCTTGAGCTGCAGCGGCTGTATGCAGCCCGGCACGGTCAGGAAAATCCGGCGATCGCTCGTTTGCTGCAGGTCAAGCTGACCTGGATGAATAAAAACGGCGTGACCGGCTACAACAAATAATTTTGGGGACGGAGAGAAATAAACGTGACACCAAATTCATTCGCCTATATCGTCTTTCTGGTGATAGGCGCACTCATTTACCACCCACTGTCACAGAAGGCCAAGAAACCATTTCTTCTGCTGCTGAGCATCTGTTTTTACGCCATCGGCGGTGTAAAATTTCTGCCGTTGCTGGCGCTGACCGTTGCCTTCAACTTCTTTGCGGCGCAAAAGCTGGAACGCACCGAGCGTAAGCGCGGTCTGCTCACGCTGGTGCTTGTGCTCAACCTCGGCGCACTCGGGTTATTCAAATACCTCGGCTTTTTCGGAGAGCTGCTCGGCTGCACCGGTGTGCAGCTCAGTCTGCCTCAGCTTGCTCTGCCGATCGGCATTTCGTTCTACACGTTCGTCATCTGCGGCTATATGATCGACGTGTACCGCGGTCGTGAAGCCGAGCGTAATTTTCTCGATTTTGCGCTGTTCACCACCTTCTTTCCGGCAATCCTGTCCGGCCCGATCGAGCGCTCGAAGAGCCTGCTCCCGCAGATCAAGCAGCCGCGCCGCGCAACTGCGGACGATGTGCGCTTTGCCGCCGAACGGCTGATCGAAGGCACGGTCAAGAAGGTGCTGCTCGCGGATAATCTGGCGGTTCTGGTCAACACCGCGTACGCCGATCCGGCGCAGTTTTCCGGTCTGGAGCTGGCGTTTGCCGCGGTGGCGTATGCCCTGCAGATCTACTGCGACTTTTCCGCCTACTCCGACATGGCGATCGGCTCCGCGCAGCTGTTCGGCATTACGCTGATGGAAAACTTCCACGCACCGTACATGGCGCAAAGCTCCAAGGAATTCTGGCACAGATGGCACATTTCCTTGTCCACCTGGTTCCGCGACTACTTATATTTCCCGCTCGGCGGCAGCCGCAAGGGCAAAGCGCGCACCTACATCAACGTGCTGATCGTGTTCGCACTGAGCGGCCTATGGCACGGTGCCGCCATGAAATATGTGCTCTGGGGACTGCTGTTCGGCGTTTTTCAGGTCATCGGCGGCCTGCTGACACCGGCAAAGCAGCGCCTGTGCGCCGCACTGCACATTCCGTGGGACGCAGGCTGGCTGCAGATCATCCGCGTAGTTATCACATTCGGCCTTTCCACGTTTGCGTGGATATTCTTCCGCGCGGATTCCGCTTCGCAGGCGTGCGCTATCATCAAACGCATTGTGACGGCGGCAGGCGCATGCTTCCCGCTTAACCTGACGCATCTCGGTCTGACCGAGCGTGCGCTGAATGTGCTTGCCGTGAGCCTCATCGGACTGGTGCTGACCGACATCATCGGTGACCGGTTCCCGCTGCGGGAAAAGCTGCTGGAGACGGTCTGGCTTCGGTATGCGGTCTGGGTTATCCTGCTGGCAGTGACGGCCGTGTGCGGCGCGTACGGCACCGGATTCAACCCGCAGGAATTCGTCTATTTCCAGTTTTAAGGAGGAATCGCCGTGAAACACATTTTCAAGAGAGAACTGGCGGCCTTCCTTGCCGCTGCGGCAGTGCTCGGCGGTATCCTCGCCGGTGCGACCCATTATCTCACACCGCAGCAGCATGATTACGGCTCGGTCTGGGGCATGTATGAGCAGGAGCAGACGGATTCGATCGACGTGCTGTTTTTCGGCTCGTCCGTCGCCTACTGCGATGTCGTACCTGCCGTATACTGGGAAAATTCCGGTCTGACCGCCTTTGTGCAGGCCGGACCCGAGCAGCCGCTTCCGCTGACACTGGATTACTTAAAGGAAAGCCTGCGTACACAGTCACCCAAGGCGGTTTTCGTGGAGTGCACCGGTATAGCGTTCCATAAATACATGGGCTTCACCAAGACCAACATCGGTCAGATGCCGTGGGGCATCAATCGTCTGCACGCGACCTTTTTTAATGCCGAACCCGAAGTCCGCAAGGGACTGCTGTTTCCGCTGTACTTCTATCACGACCGCTGGACGACCCTCAAGAGCGAGGACGTGCAGCCGTACACCGAGGATATGCTGGCCGGCTACACCTTTCTGTCCGGCGGCACGGACAAGGGTCCGGACGACTGCGAAACGGTTGATATTGCCCCTGAGGACTGGGCACGCAACATGGATGCCCTCGAAGATATTTACGCGCTCTGCCGCAGGAACAATATTCAGCTGGTGCTGTACCGTGCTCCGACAAAGCGTCTGCACGACGCTGACTGGGACAGGCTGACCGCGCAGTTTGACGGACGCGAGGGTGTATCGACACTGAATTGCAGCGACTACACCGCGCAGATTGCCGCAGATCCGGAAAGCGACTTCTACGACTCACTGCATTACAACTGTGTCGGTGCGGAGAAATTCAGTGCGTTTCTCGCGGACTGGACGAAGAACAATCTCTCGATCTCGCCGGATGAACCGCAGGATACCGTGCTGTGGACGGCACGCCTGCAGCATTTCCGTGATTTAACGGCAAATCCGCCACAGGAGGACACAAGCGCATAACAAAAAGGGACTGCTGCACAGGTTTTATCCTTGTGCAGCAGTCCTTTGCTTATGCGCTTATTTCCAGAAATCAGTTTCTTCCTTGATGCCGATGTTCTTCGCATGAAATACCGGATTCTCACCGCGCTTGCGGCTTGCGACGTAATCGTTCAGGCACCTGATGGCCGTGCCGCCAAGAATCAGGATGGTCGGCACGTTGACTACGACGATCATACCCTGCAGCATATCCGCAGTATCCCAGACCAGACCGGCGTTTGCAATCGCACCGATGAACACGATGGCCGTAGCAAACAGGCGGAAGAGGAGCAGCTCATGCTTTTTGATGCTGCGATGCAGGATGAACTCCAGACAGCCCTCGCAGTATGAGTAGTTGCCGAGCAGCGTGGTGAACGCGAACAGCATCATCGCCACAGCAAGGAACACCGGACCTGCCGTACCGAGCGTGGATGCGATAGCATTCTGTACATAAACCGCACCGGCGATTTCCTCGGTCGGAACAACGCTGGTGGACAGACACATGAACGCCGTTGCCGTACAGATGAGCAGCGTGTCGATGAATACGGACAGCATCTGCACCAGACCCTGCTTGGCCGGATGGGAAACAGATGCGGTTGCGGCTGCATTCGGTGCAGAGCCCATACCTGCTTCGTTCGAGTACAGACCGCGCTTCACGCCGTACATGATGCAGCTGCCGGAGAAGCCGCCCATCACGGACTGGAAGTCAAATGCGTTGCGGAAGATGGACGCAAACATGCCCGGTACATTCCTGATGTTCAGGCAGATAATGAGCAGCGAAACCAGTACATACAGGATACCCATGAACGGAACAAGGATTTCGGTGATGCTTGCCAGACGCTTTGCGCCGCCGAGTACCATTACGCCGAACAGGAACGCCAGAATGACGCCGATGAACGCCGGCGTGATAACCGGATGGTAGAACTTGAACACCGAGAATGTGGACTGCAGATTGTACGCCGCCAGCATGTTATAGCCGACTGCGTAGATCAGGATGATGAGCACCGAGAAGATGACACCTATCCAGCGCTTGCCGAGTGCATCGCGCATGTAGTACGCAGGACCGCCGTAGCAGCTGCCGTCCGGTGCACGCTTTTTGTAAATCTGCGCGAGCGTAGACTCGATGAAGGCGGTTGCACCGCCGAGCAGTGCGGTTACCCACATCCAGAAGATAGCGCCCGGTCCGCCGAGGCAGATTGCCGTGGATACACCGATGATGTTGCCCGTGCCGACACGCGACGCGGTGGAGATCATGAGTGCGCCGAACGAGGAAATGCTTCCCTCGCTTTCCGGCTTCTCCATGATGACCCTGCACGCATCCCTGAACAGACGAATCTGGATGAACTTGCATCGGAACGTGAAGTAAATGCCGCTGACTACCAGAAACAACGGCACAAACCATGGCTGATACAGCACGCCTGATATTGCTGCGATAACGGAGTTGATCGTTTCCAACATAATTTCTATTCCCTTTCCAAAGTACTTCCGTTACCGGTTGTAGTCAACCGGTAACATTTATTTATTATTATACAGGAATCCGACAAACTTCTCAAGTACAAGTTATGCCTTAACAAAATAAGTGTTCCAGCACCCACGCAAACGCCTTTGCCGTGCGGCGGTCCGGCTGCTGAAAGTGCCCGCCGCTGTTCCATTCCAGTGTGCAGCTTACGTTTTTCTCCTGCAGGAGCGCATACGCCGCCCGCATGCGGTCGCCGACGGTGGACATCACCGGATTGCGCGTTTTTTCCTCGCGGTTGCCCAGGCTGAGATAGACGGCAGCGCTGTGCAGATCATGCGCCTGCATATACTCCAGAAATTCCGGAAACCACAGAGACGGCGAGGCTGCCGCAATGCCGGAAAAACGGTCGGTCCGGTATGCACTCCACAGGGCAAACAGCCCTGCCATTGAGTATCCGCCGATGATGTATCGTCTGTCTGCGTCCTCACACAGCGGCATGATTTCGCGGAGCAGTGCTGCAGCACCGTCCCCGAAGTCCTCATGACCGAAAACCGCCGGTGCGCACCACGGAGACAGGTCATCGTTCCAGCTTTCAACCTTGACAGCAATCAAACGGAACGGCTGTGCAGTCAGCCGCTTGATCTCACGAATTTCGTTCTCGATGGCCGGCAGGTCGTGGTCCCCAACCGGCTGCAGCAGCACGTTTTTCGCATTCGGCTCGCCGTATTCATAAATTCTCATGCAATCCCCTTCTTCTATGCATTTTTCGCACTGATTTTACCACAAAATGCACCGCACCGTCAAATTTGCAGCGATTGACAATCTGCGTCCGCAACGGTATGATAGATGCAAAGAGTAAAAGGAGTTTCCGCTATGGGAAAATATATACTGGCGCTCGATCAGGGCACAACAAGCTCACGAGCGATCTTATTTGACAGCGAACAGAATATTCTCGCCATCCGGCAGCATGAGCTGACCCAGCACTATCCGCACGAGGGCTGGGTCGAGCAGGACCCGATGGAAATCTGGTCCACGCAGTATGCGGCTATGCTCGAGGTGCTGTCGGCAGCCGATGTTTCTCCGGCCGATGTGGCGGGCATCGGCATCACCAACCAGCGCGAGACGACCATCCTGTGGGATAAAAATACCGGACGGCCGATTCACAACGCTATCGTCTGGCAGTGCCGCCGCACAGCGGATATTGTGGACAGGCTGGTGCAGGACGGTCTGTCCGGGCACATCCGCCGCACGACCGGTCTGGTTCCGGATGCGTATTTTTCGGGCACCAAGATCAAGTGGCTGCTCGACCATGTGGAGGGCGCACGAGAGAAGGCCGAGCGCGGGGAAATCCTGTTCGGCACGGTGGATTCCTGGCTGGTGTGGAAGCTGACCGGCGGCAAGGTGCACATCACGGACGCGACCAATGCCGCACGCACGATGATCTTCGACATTCACCGTCTGGACTGGGACGATACCCTGCTCCACGCGCTCGATATTCCCCGGGCGATGCTGCCGCGCGTGTGCTCCTCAAGCGAAGTATACGGCTATGTTTCCCTGCCGGGCGGCGATATTCCGATTGCAGGCATTGCAGGCGACCAGCAGGCGGCTCTGTTCGGTCAGACCTGCTTTGCGGCAGGCGATGCGAAAAACACCTACGGCACGGGCTGTTTTCTGCTGATGAACACCGGAACCGCGGCCTGCGAGAGCGAAAACGGCCTGCTGACCACCATCGGCATTCAAATCAGCGGAGAGACGCAGTACGCGCTCGAGGGCAGCGTGTTTGTCGGCGGTGCCGTCATTCAGTGGCTGCGGGATGAGATGCGCTTTTTCTCCGAGAGTCGTGATGCGGAATACTACGCGGACAAGGTGAAGGACACCGGCGGCGTGTACCTCGTGCCCGCATTCACCGGTCTGGGTGCGCCGCACTGGGATATGTACGCACGCGGCTGCCTCATCGGTCTGACACGCGGCACAACCCGCGAGCACATTATTCGCGCCGCACAGGAGTCCATCGCCTATCAGGTGAACGACCTGCTGACCGCCATGAAGCGCGATACGGGCGTTTCCCTTTCCTCCCTCTCGGTGGACGGCGGTGCCAGCCGCGACAGCTTCCTGATGCAGTTCCAGAGCGATATTTCGGACTGCACGATTCGCCGTCCGGTCATCCGCGAAACGACCGCGCTCGGCGCATGCTATCTCGCCGGACTCGCGACCGGTATGTGGCACAGCCGCGAGGAGCTGAAGCAGCTCTGGCTGTGCGATACACTGTACGCGCCCTCGATGGACGAGAATAAACGCCGCAAGCTGCTCTCCGGCTGGGATAAGGCGGTTGGACGGTCGCTTGATTGGGCGGAGCATTAAAAAAACAGCACAAACAAACCCGAAGTACAGGCGCAAAACCTGCACTTCGGGTTTTGTATTTCAGTATGCTTTAATCATTTGCCTGAATCCACGCGGGCAGCTGCTCGATGTTCAGCTGCACATCCAGATTGGGAAACAGCGCATAATCCTGAAATACAATGTTAAGGCAACACCGCACAATTAAAGCTGCGGCGCTTTGCGGAAATTTCGCGCCCTGACTTTGTTGCGATTTCACGGTAATACGTCAAGTATTACCGCAAAACCGCGCCTCGTCAGTACGCAAAATTTACTCGCAAATCGCTCTTGTCCAATTATGCGGTATTGCCTTAAATCCGCGTTTCCCCATCGGCGTATATGTGATATCCTGTCCGTTATAGCGGATGGAGCCACTGTCCGCGTCGATAATGCTGAGGATCAGGTTGAGCAGCGTGGTTTTGCCGCAGCCGGACGGACCGAGAATGGAGACAATTTCATCGTCCTCAATACGCAGCGAAATATCTTTCAGCACCTCTGTGCCGTCGAATGCTTTGCGAATATGCTCCAGTTCTAACATAAACTGTTGTACTCCCTTCTTGTTTTCAACGGTTTCCATTGTGACCGGATAATCGGTGCCGCTTCTATCGCCTGCGCATCAAGTTTTTATTATAATTCTGTAAATCGAGGTCGGGAAATGTAAAGTAAAAATCCTCCGTAAAACGGAGGATTTTTACAACACTCATCTTATATAGAATGATATAGGATTTATTTCCGCAGAAAATACACCAGACACGGTCGTCCGCCGGTGCGATAATCCATCTCACTGCCAATAACCTGCTGTTCAGTCAGGTAATTCATATACCGGCGCACAGTGACAACTGACAAGCCAACATGCGATGCGATCTCATCACTGGTATGCCGTGTATCCGGTGCAGCCCGCAGATATGCCTCAATGCGCGAAAGCGTCTGACTCTGCAAACCTTTTGGCGGCGTGACAGGCTGTGTCGGCACCGCAGCCTGAAACAGCGTATGATCGAGCGCCTCCTGACTGAAGCTGTCGCGCTGCACGCTCTCTCTCCGGCGGCAGAACACGTCCAGCGCCTGCCGGAACCGCTCATATGCGAATGGTTTGACCAGATAATCCACTGCACCCAGTCGCGCGGCATCGTTGACCGTTTTTGCGTCATTCGCCGAAGTGACCATGATGACATCCGCGTCCACACCTTCTGCGCGAAGCTGCAGCAGCAGCTCGGTGCCGCTCATCTGCGGCATGTAAACATCTAAAATAATCAGGTCGATCGGGTTGCGCTGCAGCCAAAACAGCGCCGGATGCGCCGCTGAAAACGTCTGCACGACGGCAAACCGGCTGTCCTGCTCGATATACCGGCGGTTGAGCCGTGTAATCATCGGATCGTCCTCAATAATAACCGTTGTGTACATCGGATTTCCTCCTTACTGCTGTCCGTTTGCGGATTCCGCAACCGTAATGATGAACGAGCTGCCGATTCCCGGCTCGGATTCGACGCGAATCGTTCCGTGAAACGCGTCCACGGTCTCCTTGACGAGTGACAGACCGGTGCCTCTGCCCTCGCCCTTGGTGGAAAAGCCGCGCTCGAAAATGCGGTCCAGCTTATCGGCAGCAATGCCTGCACCGCTGTCGTCCACGCTGATGAGCATGCCATGCTCGCCCTCGCGAATGCTGACCGTCACTTCCTTCTGTGCGTTTTCCGGTGCATCCCGCAGTGCGTCAAACGCATTCTCAGTCAGGTTTCCAAGAATGGTGATCAGACTGCTCGCCGGAAGATACTGTCCGTCTCCATGCAGCTCACTCGCCGGGTCGAGCACAAACCGGATGCCCAGCTCTGCCGCACGATACGCCTTGCCGATCAGCAGCGCCGCAACCGACGGCTCCCGAATACGCTCAGAAATATAGCCGATCGAGTGTGCGCGCGTCTGCGTTAAATGCAGCACATAGTCCTCCGCCTGCTTGTCCTCGCCCAGCTGTAACAGACCGAGAATCACATGCAGCTTGTTGGTAAACTCATGCGTATACGCCCGCAGCGCACCGACAATGTGCTGCACGCCGGTCAAATCCTGCGCCAGTCGTGTAACCTCGGTCCGGTTGCGGAAAATAGCAATCACACCTTCGATTTTTCCATCGCGCCAGAGCGGCATACGGTCGGAAATGACCGAAACGTGCTTGATGGACTCCAGACTGATGTTGTACTCGCTTTTTCCGGTCTGCAGCACGCGCGCCATCGTCGAGCGCGGATAGACCGTCTGTAACGGCTGACCGAGTGCATCTTTCACCTTGATCTTGAGGATATCCGCTGCCGCACGGTTCATATAGGTGATCATGCTGTGTTCGTCGATCGCCATCAGACCCTCATCCAATGCATCCAGAATATCCATGCGCTGCAGAAACAGCTGACGGAACGCGTCCGGCTCATAGCCCAGCAGTTCCCGCTTGACCCGCTTAGAAAACCGCACGCTGAGCAGACTGCCGATGCCGAGCGCAAACAGCGTGATGAGCAGATAGGACAGCAGCACGCGCAGCACCGTCCGATGGTAGGAGCGCAGATACAGCCCTGCCATGACGATGCCGGCTGCCTGTCCGTTTTCATCGCGCACGACGGCATACGCACAGCGGTCGGCACCGTTCGGCATCTCGTCGCTCGTGAACACCGTTTTTTCCTCGCTGCACAATCGGCTGACGGTATCTGCCCGCAAGGCCGGCAGCACGGATACGTCTCCCGCACCGGAGGCAAGGTCGTAAAATGCGGTCGGCTTGCCCTCCATATCATACACACCGAGCATATCCACTTCAGATACACGCTGTACGGTCCGCGCCAAATACCGCTGTGCGTTATCTGCCCGAATATCCCCGGTCAGCAGCGGCGCGTCTGCCGCCATCTGCGCCGCATTGGACAGCAGCTGGTCACGCGTCCGGACCTCCTGATGCAGCTCAATCCCCAGACAGACCGACATTGCAAGCAGCAGCACAATCGTGATGCACTGCACCAGCATCCGACGCACCTGCCTGTGCAGCGAGCCGGAGGAACGCGCATTTGTCAAATTCATCCACTCCTTTTAAGAAGATACTTTATATCATAGCACACTGGTCAACATTCATCAAATCCCATCGGCAATTTTTCTGCAAACCCGTCAATTTGCGCGGGTTTATTTTTTTTAGTTTCGTAAGCTTGCGCAAACCTCGACAGTTTTTTACAATAGGCACCGCAAAACAAAAACGAAACACGAGGTGATGCCCTTTGGGTGAAATCAAAGCGGAATTGAATGCCGAACTGCAAACCCATATTGCGTTCGAGATTCCGCTGTTCGGCGGAATACCGGTTCCGGAATCCGCTGTGGTAAGCTGGGCAATCATAGCAGTGCTGACCCTGCTTGCCATCTGGCTGACGCACGGACTGCGCAAGCGCCCCGGGCGGCGGCAGATCGCCGCAGAACTGCTGGTGGGCTTCATCAACAGCTTCTGCCGCGACACACTGGGCGACCGATACTGGCGCACCTTCGCCCCGTACCTCGGCACGGTAGGTCTGTATCTTGCGCTGGCGAACATGGCCGGTCTGTTCGGCGTAACGCCGCCGACCAAAGACCTGAACGTTACCGCCGGTCTGGCGATCATGAGCGCACTGCTGATCTACGGCGCGCAGTTCCGTTTCCACGGTCTGCGCGGCGGACTGAAAAAGTTCAGCGAACCGGTTGCAGTCGTCACGCCGCTCAACATTATGGAGATCGGCATTCGGCCTTTGTCGCTCTGCATGCGACTGTTCGGCAACATTTTCGCCGGATTCGTCATCATGGAGCTGGTCAAAATGGCCGTTCCGGTCGTTGTGCCCATCCCGCTGAGCCTGTATTTCGATGTATTCGACGGTATGATACAGGCAATCGTATTTGTATTCCTGACAACACTTTTTCTGTCGGAATCGCTTGAGTAACCACTGTTTTATCTGAGAAAGGACCACAAAAATGAGTATTGCTATTGGTGCAGCTATCGCAGTTATGACCGGCATCGGCGCCGGTCTCGGTATCGGCTATGCAACCGCGAAATCCTCGGAAGCCATTGCACGTCAGCCGGAGGCCTCCGGCCAGATCAGCAAAAACCTGATCCTCGGCTGTGCACTGGCCGAGGCAACCGCCATCTACGGTTTTCTGATCGGTATCCTGCTTATCTTCATGAATTGATCGGGGTGAGATCGAATGATCCTCAATCTAAATTCGCAGATTATCTGGGTGTTTGTTGATCTGCTCATCCTGTTCGTGCTGATGAAGAAATTCCTGTTCGGCCCCATTACCCAAATGCTCGATGACCGTGCGCAGCAGGTGTCGGACACGCTCGATCAGGCGGACAAACGTCTCGCCGAGGCTGAGCAGCAGCAGAACGCGCACGCCGCACAGCTTGCTTCCGCAAAGCAGGAGGCCGCACAGATCATCGAGGATGCCCGCGCACGCGGTCAGCAGGAGTACGATCGTCTTGTCGCAGAGGCGCAGACCGCTGTGCAGCGACTCGATGAGCAGGCTGCCCGCCGTCGGGAATCCGAGCGGGCGCAGATGCTCCGTGACGCGAAAAAGGAGATTACCGCTCTCGTTCTGCTGACCACCGCCAAGGTATCCCGGCAGAAGCTGAACAGCGACACCGACCGCGCCATGATCGACGATTTTCTGCGTGAAGAAACGGAGGCCGCACGATGAGCTCGACCGCCGTACAGTATGCCGGTGCACTGCGCCATACCGGCTGCACGCTGAGCGATCTGCAGCACACCGCCGATTATCTGACCGATTGTGCGCCGTTATGGGACGCGCTGTGCTCGCCTGCCGTTTGTGCGCGGGAGAAAAAGGCTGTGCTGTCCCGCCTGCCCGATTTTGATGCGATGGGCGAGCTGAAGCACTTCTATCTGCTGCTGGCGGACAAAAACCGCTTTGCGCTCCTGCCGGAGATCGTCCGGCAGTTTCGTCTGCTTGAGCTGCGCGACAGCGGCGAGGGCCTGTGCGTATTTCGCTGTGCCCGCGAACCGGATGATGAATCGCTGCGTTCGCTTGCCAAACTGCTGTGCGCACGACACAGTTATTGTGCGGTTACGTTTGAAATCGTGCAGGACGACACGCTGCTCGGCGGCTTTACTGCCGAAATCGACGGCGTAACCTACGATAAAAGCGTGCGCGGACAGCTTCGCGCACTGGCGCATGACCTGTAAAGGGGTGAAAACCATTGAACCATTCAGATGAGATTTTATCTATTCTCCGCGAGGAGATTGAACAATATGACAACCGCACGCGCTGCGACGAAACCGGCACGGTCATCGAGGTCGGCGACGGTATCGCCACCGTTTACGGTCTAAACCGCGCCGTCTACGGCGAACTGGTGCAGTTTGACACCGGTGTGCACGGCATCGTGCTCGACCTTAAACGCGACAGCGTCGGCGTGGTACTGCTCGGCAGCGAGGACGGCCTGCATGAAGGCTCGGCGGTCTCCCGCACCGGACGTGCGGCTGATGTTCCGGTCGGCGATGCGATGATCGGCCGCACGGTCAATGCCCTCGGTGAACCGATTGACGGCCTTGGACCGATTGAAACGACCGAGCGCCGTCCGATCGAGCGAGAGGCTTCGGGTGTTGTATCGCGTGAGCCGGTAAACCAGCCGATGCAGACCGGCATCCTTGCCATTGACGCGATGGTGCCGATCGGACGCGGTCAGCGTGAGCTGATCATCGGCGACCGTCAGACCGGCAAGACCTCCATCGCCATCGACACTATCCTGAACCAGAAGGGTCAGGACATGATCTGCATTTACGTTGCCATTGGCCAGAAGGCATCCACAGTGGCGCGTCTGCGCGGCACGCTCGAGAAATACGGCGCACTCGATTACAGCATCATCGTTTCTGCCACCGCAGCAGACGGTGCACCGCAGCAGTATATCGCGCCGTATGCCGGTGCTGCTATCGGCGAGTATTTCATGAGTCAGGGGCGCGATGTACTCATCGTCTACGACGATCTGTCCAAACACGCAGTCGCTTACCGCACGCTGTCGCTGCTGCTGCGCCGCTCTCCTGGCCGTGAGGCTTATCCGGGCGATGTATTCTATCTGCATTCCCGTCTGCTCGAGCGTGCCTGCCGCCTGACACCGGAGTACGGCGGCGGCTCAATGACCGCTCTTCCCATTATCGAAACGCTGGCAGGCGATGTGTCCGCCTATATTCCGACCAACGTTATTTCCATCACCGACGGCCAGATTTATCTGGAAAATGACCTGTTCTTTGCCGGTCAGCGTCCGGCGATCAACGTTGGCCTGTCGGTATCGCGTGTCGGCGGTGCGGCACAGACCAAGGCTATCAAGAAAACCGCCGGTACCCTGCGTATCGATCTTGCCCGCTTCCGCGAGCTGGAGGTATTCACCCAGTTCAGCTCGGATCTGGACAAGGACACTCAGCAGGCCCTCGAGCACGGCAAACGCCTGATGGAAATCCTCAAGCAGCCGCTGTGTCACCCGATGCCGGTATGGCGGCAGGCGGTTATCCTGTATGCTGCGACCAACGGTCTGCTGAGCGATGTTCCGCTCGACCGGGTACGCGATTTTGTGCAGAAATTTGCCGACAGCCTGCCCAATTCCCTGCTGACAGAGATTCAGTCCACCGTCACCCTGACCGGCACGGCTGCCGAGCAGATCCGGGAGGCCCTGAAAACCTATAAAGATCAGGTGAGCGCAGCATGGCAGGCATAAAGGAGATCCGCACCCGCATTGACAGTGTGCAGCAAACACTCAAGATCACAAACGCGATGTACCTGATCTCGTCCTCCAAGCTGCGCAAGGCAAGGCAGCAGCTGAACAATGTGCAGCCGTATTTTCTCAAGATCAGCTCCACGATTGCCGATATTCTGCACCATTCCCCTGAAATCGAGCATATTTATTTCGACAAGCGGCCCGAGGTCAAGCGCCGCAAGTCCGGCTACATCGTTATCACGGGCGACAAGGGACTGGCCGGTGCGTATAATCACAATGTGCTGCGTCTGGCCGAGAAGCATCTTGCGCAGGAGGACGATCCAACGCTGTTCCTCATCGGTCAGATGGGCCGCGCGTACTTCGCCGAACGCGACATTCGCGTAGACGGCGAGTTCATGTTCACCGTGCAGGACCCGACGATTGCCCGTGCGCGGGACATTGCGGATATTTTCATCCGTCTGTTCCGCGAAGGTCAGCTCGACGACGTGTATGTTGTCTACACCGAAATGGTAACGCCTATGCGGCTTGAGCCGCGCGTGCAGAAGCTGCTGCCGCTCGACATTGACGCATTCCCATGGGAGCCGCGTCCGAGTGAACACGGACCGTATCATCAGATGGTGCAGTATGTGCCCTCGGCAGACCGCGTACTCGAGCATCTGGTACCCGGCTACGTCAAGGGTGAGCTGTTCGGCGCGCTGGTCGAGTCCTTCTGTGCCGAGCAGAATGCCCGCATGACAGCAATGGACTCCGCGACCGACAACGCACGCGATATGCTCAAATCGCTGTCGCTGCACTACAACCGCGCACGGCAGTCCGCCATCACGCAGGAGATCACCGAGATCGTCGGCGGCACACAGGGCAACGCCGCGGAAACACCGCAGCCCCGCCGTCCGATTCCGACGCGGACCGTCCGCTTTCTCGCAGACGGCAGACGCGCATAGAAAGTGAGGAAATTACTATGAAACGCAAAGGTACCGTGGTACAGGTAACAGGTCCGGTTGTGGACGTTGCTTTTGACGGCGGCAGCCTGCCTGAGATAAATGAAGCGCTTACCGTTGCACCGGACGGACAGCCGCGCATGATGGAGGTCGCACAGCACGTCGGCGGCGACACCGTGCGCTGCATCATGCTCTCCCCGAGTGAGGGCATCGGCCGCGGCGACGAGGTGCTGTCCACCGGTCACACGATTGAAGCGCCGGTCGGTGAAGCGACCCTTGGACGCATGTTCAACGTGCTCGGTCAGCCGATCGACGAAAAGGGCGATGTAAACGCACCGGAAAAGTGGTCTATCCACCGTGCGCCGCCGGATTTTGCACAGCAGAACCCGACGACCGAGATTCTCGAGACCGGCATCAAGGTCATCGACCTGCTCGCGCCGTATGCCAAGGGCGGCAAGATTGGTCTGTTCGGCGGTGCCGGTGTCGGCAAGACCGTGCTCATTCAGGAGCTGATTCACAACATCGCCACTGAGCACGGCGGCTACTCCATCTTCACCGGTGTCGGCGAACGCACCCGTGAGGGCAACGATCTGTGGCGCGAGATGGCGGAATCCGGCGTACTGAGCAAGACCGCGCTCGTGTTCGGACAGATGAACGAACCGCCCGGAGCGCGTATGCGCGTTGCACTGACCGGTCTGACCATGGCGGAATACTTCCGCGATGTGAAAAAGCAGAACGTGCTGCTGTTTATCGACAATATTTTCCGCTATGTACAGGCAGGCTCGGAGATTTCCGCACTGATGGGCCGCATGCCCTCGGCGGTCGGCTACCAGCCGACGCTGGCTGATGAGGTCGGTGCTCTGCAGGAGCGTATCGCCTCCACCAAGGACGGCGCAATCACGTCCGTGCAGGCGGTCTACGTTCCGGCGGATGACCTGACCGACCCGGCTCCGGCGACCACGTTTACCCACCTGGACGCCAAGACCGTCCTCTCCCGTAAGATTGTCGAGCAGGGCATCTATCCTGCCGTTGACCCGCTGGATTCCACCTCGCGTATCCTCGAGCCGGATATTGTCGGCGAGCGGCATTACAAGGTCGCACGCGGCGCACAGGAGCTGCTGCAGCGTTACCGCGAACTGCAGGATATCATCGCCATCCTCGGTATGGAGGAGCTTGGCGCGGATGACCGCCGCATTGTCGATCGTGCCCGCCGCATGCAGCAGTATTTCTCGCAGCCGTTCTCTGTTGCCGAGCAGTTTACCGGTCTGGAAGGGCGCTACGTAACGCTTGATGATACCATCAGCGGCTTTGAAGCGCTGCTCGGCGGTGAACTCGACCAGTATCCGGAGGCTGCCTTCTCCATGGTCGGCACGGTAGACGAGGTCCACAAAAAGGCCAAGGATATGGGGGCACTCTGATGGAGAACACCTTCTATCTGGAGATCATCACGCCGGACCGGCAGTTTTACACCGGATCGGCAACCAATTTGACTATGCCTGCACTCGACGGTGAATACGGCGTGCAGCCGGGACATGAGCCGGTCGTTACCGCACTCCGTCCGGGTACGGTGCGGTTCCAGACAGACGGCACACCGCACGAGGTCGTTGTCAGCGACGGCTTCGCAGAAATTATGCCGGACTACTGCATTCTTCTGGTATCCAGCGCCGAACGTCCTGACGAAATCGACCGTGCGCGTGCCGAACGCGCCAAAGAGCGCGCGGAAGAACGGCTGCGCCAGAAGCAGAGTATTCGTGAATATCATCTCTCCAAAGCGGCTCTGGCCCGTGCTATGGCACGCCTGAAGGCTACCCGCTGACTCCCCTTTTTTATCGCCTGCTCCGATGTTATCAGATGGAACATCGGAGCAGGCGTTTTCGCAGACGCTTACGCTGACCAGCACAGGTGTCAGCACCTAAAAACTCAGCCGACTTGAGCAATTCGTTGCTGATGCTCGGTCTGGCTACCGCACTCGCCCGCTGTGCCTTTACATTTCTACTCGGCGGCGCCTGGGTCGAGATGATACTCGCGTTCTTCGGTGCAGGTATCGGCAACGCCGTGCGCTGTAAGCGGTCCAAGCACTACCGGACTCTTGTGCTCTGCACAACCGTTTCGGCCGCGGCGGCCTGTCCGGTGTACGCAGGCTGTCTCAAGATTGCCGAAATGACCTGCGGCATCGCCATGGTCAAGTCGGATATGCGGTCGGGTCTCGAGCGGCATCATTCCTGCGCTGCCGCTCGGACTCATCTTCGCCCGCATTATGATGGATAAGATGTTCCGCCACTGCACCTGATATCGCAGAAAAACCGCTGTGAAAATGCTCCGCAGCGGTTGCTTTTTATGTAGCTGAAACGGAAAAATCTTGATTTTATGCAGTTTTCGAGCATAGAAAAAATCCACCGTAATTCTATCAAAATTACGGTGGACTTATGGTGGAGCGTCCGCAACCAACGATGAACACCCTTCGCAGCTGGTCAGATCACCCTCAAGCCCCTCCTCAATCTCGTCCAGCAGAATGTCATCAATTGTGATCGGAGTGTCGCTACCGTTCAAAACCAAGGTGAACCGGTCATCATACAAATATACCGCCCGGAGGAAGATATTGATGATCCCACGCTTGATGTTCTCGTCGTTCTTGTCTCCTTGCCTGAGCGAGTAGAGATAGGCTCTAACCTGGGGTGCTGTCAAAGTCACCTGCTTCGCCATCTCGACAGCCAACTGTGCTTGCAGTTCCTCTTTTTCGTGCTGACGTTTTTCAATCCGCTCAGTAATCATGTCAGCGGCTTGTCCCCGCTCCAGCGCCTTCCAGAGATTTTCAATGGCAGTGTCTGCTTCCTGGATGGCAGCTCTGATGCGTTTGATGGATGCTGTGTCCCGGTTGGATTCACAGACCTCGGATACCGAAGCTGCGATCCGCTCAATGTTGCTGTCTGTCAGCAACTTGCGGCACTCCAGCACGACACGATCCTCGATTTTCTCTTTACTGATAACCTTCTTTTTGCATTTGCGCCGTTTGAAATTATTACAGGCATAGTAGTGATAGGTCTTGCCGGATTTTCCTGTACCACCGTAACCGGTCATCATCTCCCGGCAGTAGCCACAGAACAGCTTTGTGGTGAGCAGATACTCTTCCCGCCCTCTAGCTCGGGCAGGTGCTTTTTTGTTGCGATCAAGGATATGGTGGACCCGCTCAAACAGCTCATCTTCGATGATACGAGGCATACCGCCCGGCGTTTCCTGTCCTTTGTAGAGGTAATAACCGATGTAACGCCGGTTGTTCAAAATGCGATGGACGCTGTTTTTATTAAAGGGTTTGCCAAGAGAAGTCGTGAGCTTTCTGCGGTTCAAATCACGGATAATGTCTGCAACTGTTTCTCCACTGGCATACCGTTCAAAAATCTCCCGGACAATCTTTGCTTCTTCCTCATCCACATAGTACCGACGTTCGGAATCCACCTTATAGCCCAAACCAGGATTGCTGCCATTGGCCAAACACTTTTGCGCATTGATCTCCATGCCCCGGCGAATCTTTTGGGAAAGCTCCGCCGAGTAGTATTCAGCCATACTTTCCAGAACGCCTTCCACCAGAATGCCGCTGGCATCATCACTGATATTTTCCCGTGCGGAGATCACGCGCACACCGTTCTTTTTCAGTTTTGCTTTGTTGATGGCGCTGTCGTAGCGGTTGCGAGCAAAGCGGTCAAGCTGATATACAAGAACGCCCTCAAAGATATGTTTGTCGCTGTCGGCAATCATCCTCTGGAACTCGGCACGGCTGTCGGTGGTTCCACTCTGAGCGCGGTCGATGTACTCCCCAACAACAAGATAGCCGTTGTTTTTTGCATACTCATAGCAGGTATGGAGCTGTCCCTCAATAGATTGCTCGGTCTGGCTGTGGCTGGAGTAGCGGGCGTAGATAACAACATTCATTGTTTCGCCTCCCCAAGCATTTGCAGTAGCGTTTCCTTGAGTCGCGCATTCATAGGAGATGTGGGGTCAAAACACATTTCCACAAACTTCTGCATCTGGGGGTCGTTCTGCTGAATTTTAGGCTTGTACTCATACAGCTTGCCCTGAGGATTGTCCGTGCGTCCAAAGATATAGTCCATAGATACATCAAAGTAATCCGCATACCGGTTAAGCGTTTCAAATGTCGGCGAAGCCTGATTCAGCTCATAGCGGTTCAAGCTGGATTGCTTAACACCGACGATTTCAGCCATTTTAACTTGGGACAACTTAACACTTTCCCGCAAAGATCGCAATCTTTCTGCCACTTCCTTCAAGAGATTCACCCCCGTTCACCAATATTATTCTATCAGACTTAAGGATAGAATTCAACCCTATATTAACATAATTGCAATGATGAAATGCTGTTACCTCATAATTTTCAAGTACTAGGTTTTTAAAGGGAGCAAATTGTAGCAAGCAATGCGTGTGGATAGCCACACACAAATCCGGCAAGCAATGCGAGTGTAATACACACTCACATTTCCTGCCGTCTGCTTGTTGAGGGCAGCACCCCCAAACCCCTTTGAACGCAAAATTTCATTCTGCGGCTACGCGTTCTATGAACGCTTTTCCTTTGAGACCTAGGCTAAAAATTCGCCAATTATCCAGCCCCTTAAGTAATGTTGTCTTTTGCAGATGCATCATACCACTGTTTAGTTAATTCAGAGTGTAAAAAAGCATCATTCATCAATTTAAGAAACGCAATTTTAGATTTCTTGGTGCCCAGCCTGATCTGCGTACCATCTTCACTATATTTGAACTTTCCTGCAAGCTCTGGCGTGTTTTTTGTAAATTCGACAATTGCTTCTTTTGATATTCCTAGTTTAAAAATAGGTGATGCTTTTTTTACTTTGGAGAGCTTCCGAGCAAATGATGGGACTTCAAGTGTATCCCGCAACACTTCAATATCATCCAAAATGTCCAGATCTTCAATTGCGCTAACAGTCTCCACTGCTGCTTGTTGGATGAGAGTCGAAAACCCCATATTGCGTTCTAGCATCTTTAAATCTAGCACAAATATAGTATCACCCAAGCGTAAAAGTTGTGCGTCGCCATTCATTCGGATAATATCTACACCTGGAAGTTTTTCAAATCGCTCAGCTTTCTTTTTTGCTCCTAACAAAAGGCTTCCTCTTTTAATCAAAGAAATTGGGTAGTGCTTTTTGAACAAAACAATGCCTTTTTCCATCGAGCCAAGATAAATTATGTATCCAAATAAACTTCCTAAGTCATCTGTGTGAAAATTAAACTTTTTTGTCTTGATTGCCGTTTTTAGTCTGAAGCTTTTGAATAATCCCAATTCTTCCGGATAACTATTATAATCATACTGATATATCGCATTTGAGGATTCATCTGCAATAGACAAATTACGAACAATCATATCATCATTATCAACAATAGCAGCTGTTAGAAACTCTTCAAATAACCGCTGAATTTCTGGCGCGGTTTTCTCATCTTCTACATCAGCCAACCTCAAAACCAGTTCATTATTAATTTTCAGAACTAAATATAATTGTGTATGGTGCGGCTGTTCCAATACAGTAGATACCGCCTTTTTTAATTCATCCGACGTCATTCTTTATCTCCTTTGCTATCCAGACATACTTATCGATGGGAATCCATTTAATAGCCGATCTTTTGGACAAACGGTCTTTTGATATCAACACAACTCCATCAGGAGCATCCACGCCTCTAATCTCTGCGCGATACAATCTATATCCCATAAGTGCCAAGGTAGGGTTCCCACAATATAAATCCATTCTGATGAAGATAAACCCGATTAGCACCAATAGAACTGCCAGCACGAACACATATCGAATCTTGGTTAAATCGATGCAAATCAGTGGGATTATGTAGGTAGTAAGAAAGGTTAAATATTCGTAATTCTCATTTTTGATAGACTCGATTTCGTACGGTGGATTGGATACGCCTGCCCATTTTTGTTTCTCAAAAGACGCAACAAGCCATCCCAGAATTGCCAGGAATAAAGAGATAAACGCAAGCCAATTTCTTTTCAACAACGGTCCAAAACCTATAAAGTGCGCATCTTTAGAAAAACAAATTGGGATATCAACGGTTAATAGAAAAATCAAAACGAACAATAGCCATAATGACATAAAATAGAAGCGAAGCTTTATAGCTGTGTCTTGCTCATGTTTTTGCCGCCTGTTTCCCATATCGCCGCCTCCTTTGCTTAGGCTATGTCAAATCCGCCCTCAAGGATAAATTTTCTCAAGATCCGATCCACCTTCATGTTGATCTGAAAAGGCTTGATGGCAGCTCCCTCAAGGGTTTCCAAGAACACTTTTGCGCTGTCTCTGTTGACCGTTGCTTTCAGCTTATCAAATCGGCCAAACTCGTTAATGTTTGCTTCTGTAACCCTCAACTGCATGAAATCCCGCAGCATTGTCTCATCTGCTCCAAGAGCCTCGGCAAAACGGTGAATCTGGTCATTCTTCGCACTGGTCATATACTCTGTGATGTAATCGCGCAACGTTTTCCCTTCATCAACTACAACATCGCCGTTCTGCACATCGTGCAGGAAAATATTTGCATATTTCTGCTCCTCCTGGGTAAGAGTTGCAAAGGACTTATGCAGTTCATCCAGCACCGCCGCTGTTTCAGTTCCATCCTGCAGCGCCTTGAGGTATTTGCTGAATCTGGAGTTCATGTAATTGGCATCAATAACGCCGGTGTTGATCTCGGTCAGGTAAGAATCAATCTCATAAGGAACATCATCACCACCCAAGCCTGTTCCCTCGCCTGAAAACAGCTCCTTATAGCGAAGTGCAAGAATCAGATAAGCAGTCTCATCCAGATGAAGCTCAACAGTGGTTTTACCCATTTCCGTTTTTATTTCATAGGACAGCTTATTCCAAGTGAAGCCCTGAATTTTAGCTGCTTCCAGGTAGTTATTAAAACGCTTGAAAAGCTTGGCAAACTGTCCGCGCTCTGTGTGATCTTCCGGCAATTTTTCAAAATTCCCCACTCCTGCCGAGCGGAAAATCGCTTCGATTTCATCATACAGCTCATTCAGCTTGTCCAGGTTATACTCCAGCTTGTCCGCAAATAGGCCAAGAGGTTTGTCACCAGAGTACAGTTTGAACGCTTCGTCGATATTCCGACGCATTGTATAAGGTTTCCGGTAATAACGAATCGTGCCAAAGGGTTTCTCTGGTCCAAAAAGGCGGTTGGTGCGGGAGAATGCCTGAATCAGTTTTTCATAGACCAAAACCTTATCCAGATAGAGGGTGTTAATCCATTTTGAGTCAAATCCGGTCAGCATCTGATCCACAACAATCAGCAAATCAATCTGCTGGTCCGGGGTCCTCTCCACAGACTTATACTGCTCCTTGTGTGCCAGGCGATAGGAAACATCTTTCTTGAACGTTCCATAGGTGGCCAGCTTAAACTTCATGTTGTAGCGAGCATTGTAATCTTCCAGAATCTCGATCAACGATTCTTCCTTAAAGATTGCCCCACCATTGTTATCAATGCTTGGGTCAAACAGTGCCGTCACTTTCAAACTGTCTATTTCCTTGAACAGCCTATAATATTGGATCGCCTCCGGGATACTGCTGGTTGCAAAAATCGCATGGAACTTACTTCCGTGGCTGAGCGTAACCCAGTTATCCAGAATATCGGTTACTACTGCACGCTGATGTTCTTCCCGCTCATATTGGGAGTTGGGCAAATAATCTTCAATGCCCTTCAGGTAGGTTCCGTCTGCTTGAACGACACCAGCCATAGGCACGCTTGTATGATCCATATAGTGCAGATAGGCTTTTTTCTTTTTGGGGTCGCTCATGGCTGCGGCTTCAGTAGGTGCTTTGGCTTTTTCCAAAGCAACAGCCTTGCGTAAATCACGGTCCTTATAGGTAGGCACCATATAGGGGTCAAAACCCAGAACATTTTTGTCCCGGATTCCGTCTGCAATGCTGTACCGGTGAAGCTCGTTTCCGAACACATCCGAGGTAGTGCTCATTTTCTTCTGGTTCTCTTCGTGAATTGGTGTTCCCGTAAACCCGAAGAACATAGCATTGGGGAAGGTTTCTTTGATGGTGCGAAGCATTTCTCCAAACACATCCCGATGTGCTTCATCAATGATGAAAACAATCCGCTTATCCCGAATCAGTTCAATATCGTGAGCATTATAGCTGCTGTTTTCCTCAATGCGGCTCATTTTCTGGATGGAAGTGACGATCAGCATATTGGCCGGATCGTTACTTTTCAGTTTTGCCACTAAAACATTGGTATCTTCTGTGTCTTGTACAGAACCCGCATCGTCGGCAAAACCACGGTAATCCATCAGTGATTGGGTTCCCAGCTCGACACGGTCCATCAGGAACACCACCTTATCGGCATCCCTTGATCCGGCAATCAGTTGAGCTGATTTGAAGCTGGTCAAGGTTTTACCGGAACCGGTAGTGTGCCAGATATAGCCGCCATACTGATCTTTATCCGCCCAACGCCGCATGGCGACACGACCGGTAATGCGAGAAGCCGCATAGTACTGGTAGCTGCGCATGACTTTCAGAATACCGTCGGTATCGTCGGCAACAGTATAAAATCCAATTAACTGGTGCGCCATAGGGATGGAGAGCAGATACTGAGCAATGTCCTTCCAATTGTTCAGCGGCTCATTGTTGGCATCAGCCCAATGGAAGTGAAAGTCCTTGTTGAACACGCCATCAGGGCCTGGATTAGCAAAATAAACTGTCTCATCCGGCTGCATGGCAATGAAAATCTGCACCAGGGAGAACAGACCGGAGAACACACCTTCATGGGCGTATTTTTCAATCTGATTATGTGCCTGGCTCACATCCACGCCGCTGCGCTTTAACTCGCAGTGGATCAAGGGCATACCGTTAATCAGCAGCATAAAATCGCCCCGGCGATTTGACAGAACTGCACTTCTCGCCTTGAACACAGGCTGCTGGGCAATCTGGTAGCGGCTCTGTCCGGCGGCAATCTCCCGCTGGTCATAGATTTTCAGGCTGACCTCTTTGCCAAAATGCAGCGTATCGGCAGGGTTATCCCGCTTAATGGCCACGGTTTTACCATTGATAAAGCCATTCAGTTTCAGCGGTGTGCGAAGCCGAGTGATCTGGTCCAGAATCTGCTGCATTTCGCCATCGGTCAGCGGGACATCATTCAAACGGTCAATATCCCAGTTATTCTCAAAGAGAATCTGCTTCCAGTTCTGGATCAGCTCTTCTTCGGTTTTGTACCGAAGGATTTCCGACTCCCAGCCATATTTTTCTGTGAGTAAATTGATAAGCGCCGCTTCAAAGTCGGCTTCTTTTTCAAATGCCATGGCGGCCTCCTGTATCAGACAAACATTTTTTCCAGCAACGCTTTTTTGATTGATTGGAGTTTGGCGAGTTCTTGTTCCAATTGGTAAATGAGAGCATCAAGCTGAGAAAAGTATGCCGCGATTTTTTTCTGTTCTTCCATATTAGGGGAAATGCGAATTTCTATTTTACTCAGTGCAGGAAATTTTAAATTCCAGTTATCAGATGTGATGCCCTGTGAATTTTTTTGGAAAGTCTGTACTATTTCATCTGACTTAAAGTAATAGGCAATGCACTTGGAATTTATACCAGGATTTGGTGAAAGCACCGTATATGCAGGGCTAACAATTCCTTCATAAGGGGAGTAACCACTAGCTCCTTGCCACATTCTCATGGAATTATATGCAATATCCCCCACACAAACCTTTTTATATTTAGATTTGTCACTATTTGAAGTGTCTCGTCGATCTAGTTCAGAAAATTTTCTAACTCCATTATTGATAGTTACAGATAGTAATTCCCCATCTGGAAAGCTTTCGTTTCGCTCAGCAAAGTACTCACCTATTTTTCGTTTAATCCATGCCTTGGTAAATCCTTTAAAACGAATATCCGGCACATCTGAACCATTTTTCGGAAACATCTTCTCCAGCATGGATGCTTTGAGGGATTGAAGTTTTTCAAGTTTGGATTGATGGTATGAAATTATACTTGTAATGCCATCCAAAAACTCTGCAATATTCCGTTGCTCATTGAATTCAGGGCATAGCGGTTTAAAATTACTTAAATCCTTGTAATATAGTCTAGTTCTGGTCCCGCCAATCTTTCGTTCACGGCAAAATTTTCTAAATTGCTCAGAAGAATTCAAAAGCGCAACTATAAAGCGTAATTCATTGTCATCGGTACTATCAAAAACAGGGTATTCTCTGCTTACAAGACCATTTTCTACTATGTCGTTAATATTGAAATGAAAAATGTCATCGTCACTCATATGGCGATAGGTGCATTTTCCATATGGTACTATACTGAAAAGTGTTTTATTATTTTCGGTCGTTCGATTGCTGCGATATTCATTTTGAAACATAATTCCTTCGCGCGAAGAGGTTAACAAAGGATATAAAGAATCAAGTGTTGCATACTCATGAAGTTCTGTTGTCAGTTCATCCATGGGATGCCGTTCCCATTCAACAGAAAACCCCTTAAATCGGACCGCAGGCTTTTTCGTTTCATTCATTTTATTCACCCTTCAGCAGCGACTGGAACTCGCTCAGTCCTTTCATATCAAATTCGCTGCCTGTGAGCTCATCAATCATATCGGCAAGTGCCGTTTCAGATGCCTTGATCTGCTCGTCCAGCTCTACATAGGTCACGGCATACTTATCCGCCAGCGCCTGCACAGCCTTTTCCAGCCCGGCAATAATAGCCTCCGGCATGGCCCGCAGAGAAGCGCATAGGGGCGCAATCCATTTCAGACGCAGCAAATCCAGGACTTGCTCATCGCTCAGTCCTTCAATGGTCTCTTTGGTTTTCAGGTGCAGGGCTTCCGCGTCTTTCTTTACCTCGCTCTTAACCGTTTTTTCCTCTACCATTAGCTTGTCGGCCTGTGCCATTTTCGCCTCAAAGGAATCCTCCGGGAAGATATACGCCGCCCGCAGTGCCTTGACATACGCCAAAACTTTCCCCTTGGTATAGGGAGGATTTCCCTCCACATTGGCCCAGCTGACTTCCGGATGGGTATTGACATAGTGAAGTTTTTCCGCTTTTCCGGCCTTCGCATCCAACAACTCCAGATACCCCTGCAAGCCGTCCAGCTCCGGGGACGAAACATCCCCATAAATCTCTGCCAGCTTTGCCGCAAACTCCTTGGAAACAAAGGCGGTGTTGTCATCGTTGAGAAAGTCTCCACGGTCGCCCTCGTCAATGGAGTCGATAATCTCAGTCAGCTCTGCCGCGATTTCATCCAGTCGAGCCTCCTTGGCCTTGAGTGCGTCATAATCTGCTTTCAACACTGTGGTCTGCACCAGTTCAAAGGGAATCACATGACCTACCCAGCCGCTCTGCACCTCTTCTTCCTTGTCACCTTTCTTCTTGATGACCATGTTGGGATCAACTTGCTTTGTGGCGTCAAAATCTTCAGTCTGGATAATTTCAAGATCGGTAGCGATACCTCCCCATCGATTGTCCAGTAGCTGATATGCCTGGTATTTGTCCAGCAGCGGCAAAGGCGCAATGCGGCTAAAAATATTTTGTGTGATGGTATTCTCCATTTGAGAGATATTCAGCTCCATCATTTTTTCAATCAGTTCGCCGTTCAGATATGCGTCAAAATCAGCGAACGCAGCCTGGTGAGCGGCAATAAACGCCTGCACATCGTTGTTTCCTTCAATGGCCTCCTTGACATTTTGGGCAGCAAGTTGTGAATAGGGCGTTTCATCCGACGCGAACAAGCTTCCCCGCAACTGCGGAAACGCGGACCAATAAGATGCCAAAAGGTCAATTTCGTGGTTAGGGATACCCCCAAACATGGTAGCGTAGATATCCCATGTTTCCGGGGCTTCAGAGGAATCAATGTAGCGGGGAATATTCAAGTTATAGCCATTGCGCCGGATTTCCTCTTTGGAAACCAGTCTGGCGAACTTTTCAACACTCTCGGGACGGGCAGCAACCGCATCCACAATTCGCTTGATGTCGGACGCCATCAGCTTATTGGTCTTGCCAACCTTGGTAAATCCCTTGGAAGCGTCAATAAACAGAACATCGGATTCTTGGCGCTTCTGGCGCAGCACCATAATGATAGTGGGAATGCCTGTGCCAAAGAAAATGTTAGCGGGCAGACCAATAATCGCCTCAATGTTGTTGTTCTCAATCAGATTTCGACGAATCTTGCCTTCGCCTTCACCCTGACCATCCGGCCCACCCAGCGCGTCACCACGGAACAGAACGCCATGAGGCAGAACAATGGTCATAATTCCATCTGGCTTTAGGTGGTACAGGTCATGGAGCAGAAACGCATAGTCCGCCTTGCCTTTAGGCGCAATGCCATAACGATAACGGGGATCTGTGTCTTTATGCTTCGGGTCCCAGCGCTGGGAGTAGGGCGGGTTGGAGACCACCGCATCCAGGTACAGGGGATTATATTCCTGGGTCACATCGTCATACATGGGCCAGTCCTGTTCCAGGGTATCGCCGCAGCGGGTAAAGATGTTATCTGGCTTAATGCCCCGCATGACAAGGTTCATTCGTGTCAGGTTATAGGTGTTTTCTTTCAATTCCTGTGCATAGTACATGATGTCGTCTTTGCTTTTAGTGTACTTCGCAACGCTCTTACCGATGGTAATAAGCAGGGACCCGGAGCCGCTGGTAGGATCGTAGATTTCAATTTTCTCCCGGTCTTTCAGATGGTGCGCAACAATTTCAGACATAAGCTGAGATACTTCGTGTGGGGTATAAAACTCACCGGCCTTTTTACCAGCATTGGCCGCAAAGTTACTGATCAGGTATTCATAAATAAAGCCCAGAACATCATAATCCTGTTTGCCATCGGTAGGGATATCTTTGATTAGCTGTATCAGTTCGCTGATAGACTTAGTCTGGCTGCTGGTGCTGTCACCCAGTTTGCTCAGGCCAGTTTCCAGCGTGTTAAATATTTTGCTGAATACTTTCTTCTGTGTTTCGCTGATCAGGCGATTAAAGGCAGAAAGCGCAGTTCTCACATTGTCCACGGTGAAACTGCTGCCCTTTGCCAACCAGGTAGAAAAGAGGTTATCGTAGGCGATAAAATACCCGAGGTGCTGCTGACAATAGTCCACAAGAGACTCATTATTTTCATGGGCATTCTCTTTGATATCATCATCTTCATAACCGTCTTTTTTCAGAAATTCAACTTCTTTGTCGGACAGGAATTTATAAAAGATAAATCCCAAAATATAGTCCTTATATTCATTTGCTTCAATCTTGGAACGCATTCTGTTGGCGGATTCCCAGATTTTATTTGCCAGCTGTTGTTTATTCATAAAGGTGTTCTCCGATCTATTGTTATTAGTGCCCTATCCGGTGTTTCAGTATATCATTACTGTCTATCTTTTGCTTTCTCTACATGTGTTTGATAGAGCTGTTTCGGCAATTCACGCAGATAGGTATTCAAGATGCCTATAGCGTTTTCCATGTGGACCTGTGAAATCAGATCATACTCCACTGAACAATAACCGCACGCATCCAAAACCTTCTGAGCTTCTTCCATCTTTTGAATGCTTTCTTTCCGTATTTGTGCAGAGATGCCGTCCTGGGACAACTGGTACATGTAATATGCAAAAAGGCTTTGCTTAATTTTTTCCATCACACGTCTAAATTCTGCGCTAATTAGAAAATCATTAAGAATGGCCGTATCTTGAGAAACATATAGTTGTTGCCCTTCCTCACTGCTGGAGTTTTCTTTACACTGAATAAGCTCGTCAATCGCCTTATCGCACAGACCTAACTGTTCAGAAATATCGTGGTATTCCTTTTTGCGGGAGTTAGACAGCCCCAGTAGATACTCCACCGACACATCGTAAAAATCCGCAAAAGCAGTCAGATACTCGATGCTCATACTACGGGTGCGGCCATACAGAGGATGGACTGGATCGTTGATTTCATAATTTTTGAGATTTGTATGGCTGATGTTGACACCACGCTCCGCAAGCTGCTTGGAAAGCTGTTCAAAGGACAGCTTTTTTTCTTTGCGCAGATCTTCCAGCCGCTCTTTGGTCAACGCCATCCTTGCTTCGTCATACAGCATGAGTTGATCCTCCCGTCCAATTGTAAACTATAATTTATAAATAAATCATTTTTGAAACTAAAATAATTTATGGTTGATATACCGATTCAAGCACCTTCCTGCGGTATAATTCAATTAGAGTTTACGGTTTACAACCATTATAAACCGTAAATCTCACAAAATCAATTCTTTACATGAAACGGAGTGAAGCGCATGGAAAAATATTTGCACAAGATGCAACCGCGAAGCTGGGAGGAAAAACAATTTGTTGATTCAAATGACACCCAAGCAAAGGAGAAAAGCCAATGCGCTAATTCGAAAATCTTGCTGCAATTATGACCGCGGCAACTGTATCGTACTGGACGATGGCGAACCTTGTGTCTGTGTACAAAGTATCTCTTATTCTCTGTGCTGCACTTGGTTCCGGGATTGGGTTCTGCCGGGCGCTCCAGCTTTATATGCCGAGATCACAAAACCAAAGGGGTTGAAGCGATGCGCAGAATGCGGCTCGCCGTTCCTGGCAAAGTCCAACCGCGCTAAGTATTGTTCTGATTGTGCCCGCAAGGTGCACCGTCGTCAGAAAACAGCAAGTGACAGGAAACGGAGGTCGAATACGGACAAATAGAGATTCCAAAAGCCGGATATATTCTCGGTTTCCGGCCTGGCAATCATGGAGGTGAATAGCAATACCCATTATCGCTCAGAAATCGCGTTCTAATTGTCCGCATGGAGGTACCTGTCATGGCTACAAAACCCTTTTACATTCATCAGAAGCCACCGGCCCAAAGTTTTATACGACTGCCCAATTTTCTGTTTGAGGCACCAAGTTTTTGCTCCTTGTCAAGTGAAGCAAAACTGTTGTATGCGATGATCCTGCGTCGAACGGATTTGTCCCGCAAAAACGGATGGGCCGATGATTATGGCAAAATTTATCTGTATTACCCTATCAACGAGGTGTGTGTGCTGCTGCACTGTGGCCGCCAAAAGGCGGTGGATACGCTGCGGGAACTACAATATGCCGATTTGATCTCCATCAAAAAGCAGGGGTGTGGAAAACCCAACCGTATCTATCCAAAACACTATGAAGCGGTTTCGAACACCGACTTCAAGAAATCCGGTTGCGGAACGCCGGAAGGCTGAATAATGAATTCGACAAGTACGGTAATCCGCTTTGTTGAAGTGCGAAAACCAGACGGTAGATAAAAAGAAAAAGATAAATATACCCAGCTTAATTCGATTCATTCCCTTCCTATCTGAGCTATTTTGTGCGGGCTTTTCCGGTGAAAACCCCGGATGGGAAGGGATGGGAAAGGAGCTCTATGAGAAATTTCTCAGGTTTTAAAATGATCTGTTCTCCTTCTGTGCATGGGAACAATCTTTGGCAACTGTGTATCGCCCGGAAGGAGTGTGAGATGGGCTAAGTTGAGCCAGAAGGGGTTTGCTGTCGGGGCAATACACCATGGCCAGCCAAGAAAAACGTCTGAATCCATACGAGATTGAACTGCCGCAGTCCATCATTGATTCCTTCGCCCGCTTTCTCGTGCCCGAAATTCAGAAATTCTACGCCAGCGAACAGGGACAAAAGGAGTTGGAGGAATGGAAAAAGAAGTATCCTAATCAAAATGAGGAGTGATGTAAAGTTCAACGACGATATGCAAAAGGATGCCCTAGTTTGGGGCATCCTTTTTTGTCGCAGTACAGGGGAAGAATGTTTTGCCCAAAGGGCATTTCGCCTGTTTCTGGAAACAAGAAAAAATCTTATCCATTTAGCTGCGCCGCACTTGTTAAGGTTATTTGGTGGCCGAATCACTCTTATTATTGCTGAAATTCAATCGCTCCTTAAATTCATCAGAACGAATTATTTTAAGAATTTCATCTGCCAATAATTGTGTCTTTCTATACGGCGTCTTTTCCTTCAGAAACGCTTCTACTAGCTCGATTAGCTTTGGATCAAACGGGTAAGCAGAATTTACATCTATTCCATTTCTTTGCAGGTAATCAATCCACTCTGGCCGAAGAGATGTAACCAAAGTAATAGTCGTATGGATCTGCTCAACCAGCATACCAAGATCATCTACAATCGTATTGATGTCGAAAATCAACTTTTTATCAGAGGCATATAATACTGATGCCTCATACCGGCAAGCACGCATATTCTTCAGTGCATCTGTCAAAACATTCACATAGGCGTAGGGGTTTTGGCTCATCATAGTGATTGCAGGGCTGTGGGGGTCACTTAATATGCCTTCTATACTAGCAATTTGTTGAACAACCTTAATTTGATGCTCTGCTATTGTTTTCTCGTCAACCGTAGGCGCTTGGACCTCAAGTGTCTTTTGGTAATATTGCGCCTGATCATCCATCAGTTGAAAAGTCGATTGAAGCTTATCTTCTTTCTTCTGAAGATAAAAAAGTTGATGAATTGCCAAAGTAGTGTATTGGATCACATTATTGAGTTGCCAACTTATTTGGTTGATTGTCAAGCGTAAATCCTCTTCTGAGCAACTTTTTGCCTCATCTAAAAGCGGACTGTCTAGTCCAGTCGAAGACTGTGCTGCATTCTTTACGGCGTCATTTATTTCCCAGTGTCCATATTTTACCTGCAATTTGTTGCTCAGCTGAATCAATCCTTGTGTTACTTCATGGCATCTGCATAACAGCGCATTATACGAAGCCACCTGGCTACGCTTGAATAAAAACTGCATTGATGCTGGCTGTATCGCTTCCTGTTGAGTCTCAATAAACGAAACTATAGTTGAAACACCTGTGAAAGTAGCTTTTTCGTTTTTTGAAAGGATTCCATTCTCCAAAATTTTATTGGCCTCGGTAAGCTGCACAAAGGCAGTTTTGGATTTTGTACACACATGAATCAAATACTGTTCAGATTTGTTCAGATATGCTTCTTTATCTACACCATAAATAATTCCGGCTGATACTGCTGCAAGTGCAGCACTTCCGAAAATCCCAAATGCTGTATTTTGTAGTGTAACCCAAGAAATTCCAAACAAATATATCTGCGAGGCATCCTTAAAATATTCCGCCCCCATAAGCAAGGCAATAACCAGAGAGAGCGCAGAGATTACAGATGTGATTTTTATAGTTTTAATTGAAACTTTCATAAGCTTTTCCTATCCTCCGAGTTTCAATATGTTACTCACAATTTATCTTGACTAATATATACTACATAATCTGCTAGAAATAGTAAAGAAGAGAGTGGCAAATGCCACTCTCTTCTTTCTGTTTTGACATCACAACCACACTCTTATGGCAAAGCCGCCTTTGAAAAAGTAGGTGTTCGTGTAATGTCCATCTGGTGGAGCCGAGGGGAGTTGAACCCCTGTCCGAAAGCGCATCCACGAGGACTTCTCCGGGCGCAGTTTGTCGATTAAAATTCCCGCCGCGGCACGCCGGCAAACAGGCTTACCGTTTTGGTAGAGTCATTTTACATGACGAGGGCAACTCTTACCTCGTACACGTTCACCACTAATCGACGCCGGGTCTCTGAGCCGTGGTCCTCTCTGAGCCGACGGGCTAAGCCTAATTAGGCAGCCTGAAGAGTATAATTGTTGTTGTTTAATTTATAAACAGTTGGAGCTTTTATCGCAGATCCCCACTGCGGCCCGCTATCCCGGCTTCAACACCCCCGTCGAACCCGTTACGGCCCCATTTTGAAATGGAGAATGGAAAATTGAGACTGGAGAATATTCTGCTCTCAGCTTTTCCATTTTTTAATTAACGATTACGCTCTTTCATCGCGCGGTCCATCTCGCGTTTTGCGTCGCGTGCGGCAATACTGTCACGCTTATCATGCAGCTTTTTGCCCTTGCACAAACCGATTTCAACCTTCACGCGCGAGCTTTTGAAATAAACCGCCAGCGGAATGACCGAATAGCCGTCCTGCTTGGTCTTGCTGAACAGGTTGACAATCTCACGCTTGTGCATAAGCAGCTTACGCACGCGCAACGGGTCCTTATTGAAGATATTGCCCTTTTCGTACGGCGAAATATGCATGCCACGCACGAAAATCTCACCGTCCTTGAACGAACAGTAGGAATCCTTGAGATTGATCTGTCCCAAACGGATAGACTTTACCTCGGTACCCGCAAGCTCGATGCCCGCTTCATACTTTTCCTCGACAAAGTAGTCATGCCATGCCTTTTTGTTGGCCGCAATCTGCTTTGTGCCCTTTTTGTCAACAGCCATGGCGAAACCTCCCTTACCGTGGTACATCTTATAATAACACGATTGCACGCATTTGTAAAGTTACGTCTGTGTTACAGAGTGTCCTCTCGTGCAGACGGTTTGCCTTTTTGCCGCAGACTGCGGCTGGGAGCGCCGCTGCGCGCGGCAGGCGCACAAGAGGGTAGACAACCTGCGGTTTTCCACCCTCTTGTGAATTACCCCTTTTCCCTTAGAGGGCTTGGGTGCAGATGGTAGACTGCGTAAGCGTAGAAAAGGAGGAACGACAGAGGATTTTTTCTACTTCGTGGTATAACACCTTTCCGCATTGTCGGCTATATTACTGCTACACATATGGTTTACTCTACGCAGGCGCGGCATACCCGTGCCGCGCAACACGTTTTCCGGTGCAGGTTATCCATCACCTGCGGGTAAAACTTCTGCTTATTGATGAATACTACTACCATGGGGCGGCATGACCCCATGCCGCCTTGCAAACCTTTTGCACAATTTTAATTTATCGGCACGTGCCTGTAGGGGCGCGCATTGCGCGTCCTTTTTACCTTCTGCACAATTTCAATTCCTTGACACATACTCCGTAGGGGCGGACCAATGTGTCCGCCCTGTAAACCGTTACACCAGTCGTTAAAACGGACGCACACGCTGGTGCGCCCCTACGGAACGCGAACGACAGACGTAGCAGCAAGGCAGCCGTGAACTGCGAATCGGTGCAGGAATGGACGCGCAATGCGCGCCCCTACGGACAGGTAACCCGACTGCCGTTCCCCTTTTCAACGCTTACGAAGTCCACCATCTGCGCCCAAGCCTTCTGAGGGAAAGGTAGGAGTTCAAAGAGGAAGGAAAACCGCCGGTTGTCCTTCCTTTTTGCCCTCTGCCGTGGGTACGGCAGCGTCACCCGCCGTGCCACGGCGCACCGCTGTGTTACATCATTCCCACATTTGCGGTTACTCAAACAAAAAGGAGGCTGCACACCTCCTTTTTTCTCATATGCACTTACTGCTCCCGGAAGTGCACCTTACCGGTCTCGGCGTCCATGCCGTCCACGATAGCGAGCGACTCGAGCTGATAGCCCAGATTGCGGATAATACGGCCGCCCTGCTGGAAACCCTTCTCCACGGCAATGCCGATGCCCTCGACCGTACCGCCGGCCTGTGCCACGATAGAGATCAGGCCCTGCAGCGCACAGCCGTTTGCCAGGAAATCGTCGATAACAAGCACATGGTCGTCCGGACCGAGGAACTTTTTAGAAACGATAACCTGATTCTTACACTTATGTGTAAAGGATTCAACCTCGGCAACATAAACCTCGCCGTCGATGTTGACACTCTGGGTCTTCTTCGCAAACACAACCGGAACGCCGAAATGACGAGCCACGATGCAGGCAATGCCGATGCCGGATGCCTCAATGGTAACGATCTTGTTGATCGGCTTGTCCGCGAAACGGCGCTTGAACTCCTCACCCATCTGATCAAACAGGTTAATATCCATCTGATGGTTCAGAAAGCTGTCTACCTTCAGAATGTTGCCTTCCTTAACAACGCCATCCTTGACAATTCGTTCCTCTAAAAAGTTCATGCTGCCACTCCCTGTTTTTTTGCTTTATTTTCATCAGCTCTGCAATAGCTGCACTTGGTATTTTATCATTGTACTATACTTCGACAGGTTTTTCAATCATTCGTGCGGAAATTATTCCTCAATTTTCTCCGCATACTGCCGAATGATTTCCGCAACCTGCTCATGCGTGCCAACAGCGTTGATAAACTCCAGCAGGGCATTTGCCGTCATGTGCGCGGGCAAATCCAGCGCGTGCAGCACGGCAGCGCGGCGTGCGGTGCTGTCGGGTCTGCCGGACAGTCCCCACTCGTAAAAATCCGCCTTGGTGATGACAGGATGCACCGGCATTTCGCTCTCGTCCTGCTGTGCAAAGGTTGCACCCGCTCGGCGGAGCGCGTCCAGAATCACCTGCGGACGCATGCCCTCCACGCCCAGCTTGCCCTCCTTGGAGCCATGCCGCTTGCGGCGTTCCTTGCCCGCGATATCGGGCACATACGCCTGCTTGATGCAGCCCTTCGGCAGCGCGCCCTTGAGATAGTTGCGGATGACAAAGCCCGCACCGTCACTATCGGTCAGCACGATGAGACCGCGCGTTTCCGCAATACGGCGCAGCAGCTTGAGTTGGTCTTTATTGTTAAAAATGCGGAATCCGCCGCTTTCGAGCACCACGGTGTCCACCACCTGCCGGACGGTGTTCACATCATACCGGCCCTCTACCAGAATCGCTTCCCTGATGCGCGTCATTTCTTTTCCCCCTTCAGTTCTGCCGCCATGGTGAGCAGCGTCAGCTCGATCTGCTTCTGCCGGTCTGCCGCGCCGCCCTTGAGTGTGGCATCGGTCTCCGCGCACAGCGAGGCCGCCTTTCGCAGCCAGCTGAGCGGCACACGCCGTGCTGCATTCTGAATCTGCCTTGCGTAGTACGGCGATTTCGAGCCGATCATCTCCATCAGCTGTTTTTCGCCGCCGCGATTCTCCGCGCACAGCTTGGCGGCATACAGACGCTGGATGTGACGTGTGATGGCAGTGAAGATCATGACCTCGTTGTTCTTCTGCGCGAGCAGCTCCCCGACGAGTGCGACCGCCCGATCAAACCTGCCTGCGGTTACCGCGTCGGTCAGATCGAACACGACGGCATCCAGCACCGGCGAGCATACCGCGTCGATGTTATAGCGCTTGATAACGCCGGTTGTGGTATGCGCGGCTGCCTTTTCCATCTCACCGGCGAGGTTGGTCATGGAATTGCCGCACAGGAAGATCATGTACGACGCATCTCCCGGTTCGATCATGCAGCCGAGCGCCTTGGCACGCCGCTCGAGCCACGCCACCAGTTCCTGCTCCTCCGCGTGTGCGAACTCGGCAAAGCAGGCGCGCTTCTCGAGTGTCTTGTACAGCTTGGTTCGCTTGTCCGGCTTGCCGTCCAGCACGTCGTAGTAGAACACGAGGCAGACGTACTCCGGCAGATCACCAAGTACGCTCGGCAGCACGTCTGCGAAGCCGGCAGGCGGCTTGAACAGGTCGAAGTCCTTGACGATGATGAGCTTTTTATCTGCCATCGCGGGATAGCTGTCAATGGCTTCGGTCAGTATTTCCGGTGTCAGGCCCTTGCCTTCGAACTCAATAAGATTGAAATCCGCAAAGGTCTCGTCCACCACCTTCTGCCGCAGCTGCCGCAGATAGTATTCCTTCATGTAGCTTTCCTCGCCCGAAATGATGTACAGCGTGGCAAATTCGCCGTTTTTCAGGTCGCGGATCAGCTGTGATTTTCCGTTTGGTTTGGTTTCTCTTGCCGCCATGTGTTACTCCTTTTTGAACTGCCGTGCGATCTCACCTTCCTTATAGGTGCTCTGCACGTCCAGTCCCTTGTGCGACCGCAGTCCCTTCTCCGAACTCGCCGCAATGATGATATGCTGTGCACCTGCCGCTTCGGCGTACTGTGCCATGCTTTCGCCGCTGCTCAGATGGTTTGCGCTGAGCACCAGCTCCGCTGCGGCAGGCAGCGTGTTTTTCTCTAAATAGGCCGATAGCTGTTTCTCGGTCGGACTGTGCAGGATGAGCACCTCGTCCGCTATGCTTACGGCCAGTTTTCCCTCGATGACCGGGAAAATCTCCACCGGTGCGATCGGGTTCGCAAGCGTCACCGGCTCGCTTATCTCCCGCGCCTCACGCTCGTGCACGAAAGAAAGCAAATCAGCGTTGGTTTTGCGCTCCTGACAGCCTGCGGGCATGAGCAGTTCCCCAACCTCGACCGTTTCCATCAGCTCCGGCAGGTTGCGCGCATGTCCCTGATCGACCGCGGTCAGCACGACCGTATCCAGCCGCTTCAGACCATTCCAGCGCAGCCACTCGCGTACCTGACGCGCAGCGTTCCGGTAGCTGCCGCAGTCTATGAGCATCGCGTGTTCGGTGTCGCTCAGCAGAATGGCCTGACCGCTGCCGCACGGCAGATACGTCACCGTATACCGGCCGTTCTGGTGCTGCACCTCGGCAATACATAAGCCGATCAGCACCACCGCCAGACACGGCAGCACGGCTTTCCATTTGACGTGCTTTCCAGCAGTCAGCCACACGAGCAGCGCCGCGAACACGATGCCGAGCGCCGCCAGACCGAAGGTGTTGTTCGGGTGCAGCGTGCCGAAGCCGAGGTCCGCGATGATATTCGCTGACCAGAGCAGATAGCTTATGAGCGGACGCACCAGTCCGGCGAGCATCGGCACAAGCGCCGGACAGACGGCTGCTGCAACACACAGCACGAACCCGCCCACAAAGCAGAGCGAGGTCACGCCGACCGTCATCAGGTTGCTGATGGGCGACAGCACGGACACCGCGCCGAACGAGGTCAGCAGAATCGGTACTGTAAATATCGTAGCGCAAACCGTGCAGCTGAGTGCGCTCGTGATGACCGCAAGCGCCTTGCGCACGAGTTTCGGCGCACCGGCAAACGGCTTTTCGAGTGCATGCTGCAGCTTCCCTGCGAACAGAATAAGACCGAGCGTGGACGCGAATGAAAGCTGCAGGCCCACGCTTGCGATCGCGTACGGATTGACAAGCAGCAGGACAGCCAGTGCCATCAGCAGCGCGTTCAATCCGCCTGAGCGGCGCCGCAGCAGAAATCCGCCTGCAGCCGTCAGGTACATCAGTGCCGCACGCAGCACGGACGGCGTGGCTCCCGCGACCGGCACAAACAGCAGCACCAGCGGGATGGACGCAACCGTTCCCCACCGTTTGCCGAACAGCAGCGTGCAGAACCCGACGAGAAAGCCGATGTGCAGTCCGGAAACGGCCACCAGATGGCTGAGACCCGCAATGCGGAACGCGGTCTGGTCGGTATCGCTCAGATTTTTGCTGCCGCCGACCAGCAGTCCGGTCAGCAGTCCGGCTTCACGTTCCGGAAGGGTACGCTGCACCGCATTTCGGCAGAACCGCGCGATCCTCTGCGGCGCAAAGCGCAGGCTGTCCCGTTTAGAGTCCAAGACCTCGAACTGCACCGCGTTGTGCTCCTCGTCGGTCGCATACGCGCCCGCGATATAGCAGCCCTCGGACGCCTGATATGCCGCACGGTCAAAGCCGCCGAGCGTGTCCGGCACATAAAGTGTGGCCATGACGCGTACCCTGTCTCCTGCCAGCAATGGCGGTTCGGTTTCCGGCAAGTAGCACCGCAGGCGAAACCGCCTGCCGTCCGCAGTCTCCGCCGAGAGCAGCACGCGCTGGTCGGTGTCGTACACCTCGGCATCCCGCAGGGCGGCTGCGGTGATCTCCTGCGTTTCGCCGGCTAAAGCACGAATGGGCACGACCCGCAAATCCCGGAACACGGCAAAGCCGGTCAGCGCAAGAGCGGCAGCCGCCAGCACAGCAAACACATTCAGCAGACACTTGCGGCGGCGCAGAAACACAGCCGCAAGCACCAGAAGAAGCGCGATCGGTGCAATGATATGCAGCTGCACCGGCAGCTCCAGGCAGACTGCCGCGTACAGCGCGGCAGCCATCGGCGGCACCAGATAAACCAGAGGGCGTTCTCGCATACGGGTCACTCCCTTGCCTTTTCTACTATTATAGCAAAGACCGGAACGCGCCGCAACCGCAGACCGCCTTACAGCGTACTTCTGCGGAACTGGGTCGGTGTTGCGCCGGTTTTCTCGGTGAAGGCTGTAATAAAGTTGACCTCACTGCGGTAGCCGACGCGGAACGCAATTTCCTTGACCGAAAGCGACGTGGACTGCAGCAGGGCCTTGGCCTCGTCAATCCGGTGCAGCATGATGTACTCGTGCGGAGAAAATCCGGTCGTGCTGCGGAACAGCCGCGAGAAATGAGACGGACTCAAGCTGACCGCGTCCGCCACCTTCTCCACGGATAACGATTCAAACAGGTGTTCTCCGATATACTTGACCGCCTGTGCAATGGCATCGTTTTTCCGGTCGGGTCCCGACTGCGCCGGAAACAGCAGCGCGCACAGGATTCGGTAGATGCGCTGCGAGCGGTCCAGTTCGGTCATATCGCCGGTGCGCAGACCGGAAATGATCTGTGCCAGCTCCTGCTCGATGCGTAAATCCGCCGGCGGCGTAAGCACCTGCCTGCCGCCGCGGAACGCGAGTATCTGCTCGAAAAATGCCGCCGCATTTGCGCCGTCAAAGTGAATCCAGAGCGCTTCCGCGTCGCCCTTGGTATAAAAATGATGCGGTCTGCGGCAGTCCACCAGTCCGATCTGTCCGCGCTCGGCGCAGTAGAGCTGGTCGGTCTCAAAGTACATCGTACCCGAGCGAACGTAGGTCAGAAAGAGATTCTTGTGGCTCTCCAGATGGGCGATGTCGCAGCTGTCGAGAAAATTATACCGCGCATCGTAGTAATAATGTCCCACGCGGGTGACGTAGTAAAACAGCCGCCGAGCGGTCGCGGACGGCGTTGAGAAAAATCGTTCCGAGCGCGACAGCACACCCGGCTCACTGAAAACCTTCACGGCATTCCCTCCTCCGCCTTCTATGATAGCACAAAATATGAATAGATTGCAGTATTTTGTTATTGCCAAATCAAAGAAAATTCGGTATGCTGTTAGCAGAAGTAAAAAAGCTGAGCCGGAACGATAGATATTGCGGTTCGTTCCGTCCGATCAGCTTTGAAGGCAAGGGGTTGTTGTAATGATAAAGGAAAAGACGTTTTATAAATCCTTTATGGTGCTGGCACTGTCGCTGGCGCTGCAGAACCTGCTCACCTACGGCGTAAACCTGATGGACACCATGATGCTCGGACGGTACAGTCAGGATGCCATGGGCGGCGTAAGCCTGTGCAATCAGGTGCAGTTTCTGCTGCAGATGCTGGTCGTCGGTGCAGGCGAGGGCGCAGTCGTTATGGGCTCGCAGTACTGGGGCAAAAACAAGCTGGAGCCAATCCCGCACATCATCGGTGTGGCTTTGCGCTTCGGCGGTTCACTGGCGGTGCTGATGTTCGGCATTGTGCTGTTCTTCCCGCACCAGCTGCTGTCGCTGCTGTCCAACTCACCGACGGTCATCGCGGAAGGTGAAAAGTATTTCCAAATCATCTGCTTTACCTATATTATCTTTACAATAACCAATATTCTGGTCGCGTCTCTCCGCTCGATCGGTGTAGTAAAGATCGGCTACATGATCTCGGGTTCGACGCTCATCATCAACGTGTGCTTGAACTACTGCCTGATCTACGGCCACTTCGGCTGTCCGGAGCTGGGCGTGCGCGGTGCGGCTATCGCAACGCTGGTTTCCCGCTGTGTGGAGCTGCTTATCGTTATTTACTACCTGAAGTTTAAGGAGCACAAGCTGAACCTGAGCCTGCGCAAGCTGGTTCACATCGACACCAGCTATGTGCAGGATTACATGCACGTTTCCCTGCCGGTGCTCATCAATCAGGCGCTCTGGGGCATCGCGCAGATGGTACAGACCGGTATCCTCGGTCATCTCGGCGGCGATGCCACGGCTGCCAACGCAATCGCGGTGCAGGTATATCAGGTTCTGTCGGTTGTCTGCTATGGCGCCGCGTCCGCATCCGGCATTGTGGTCGGCCGCACCATCGGCGAGGGCAACCAGCAGCGGCTGCATCCGCTCGTACATACGCTGCAGGTCCTGTTCGTCTCCATCGGACTGTGCTCGGGTCTTTTGATCTTCCTTCTGCGCGTACCGATCCTTGCGCTGCTCGGCGGTACGCTCACCGAAACGGCGTACAAGTATTCCCTGCAGTTCATGCTGGTGCTCGCCATCACAACGGTCGGCACCTCGTACCAGATGGCGTGCGATAACGGCATCATCCGCGGCGGCGGCGACACCAAGTTCAGCGCTAAGATGAATATCATCAGCATGTGGCTTATCGTTGTGCCGTTCTCGGCAATGGCGGCTTTCTGGTGGAAGTTCCCGCCGGTTGTCGTGTTCTTCCTGCTCAAGTGGGATCAGCTGTATAAGATCATTCCCGTGGCTATCCGCCTGCACAGCTGGAAGTGGGTCAAGAAGGTGACTCGGCCGGATACCGCAGAAGGTTAAAATCGAATTTATCCTCTCTCTTTGGGGCTCGCTGCAAGGCGGGCTCCTTTTTCTGCACCGGGTTTCCGGGGCATACGAACTGCGTTAGCGTGTTCGCCCCTAACGGGCGGCTTCTTTTTCTGCACCGGCTGACCGGGGCACACGAACTGCCGCAGGCGGGTTCGCCCCTGACGGGCAGGGGATTTTCGCTGAACCTCAGCGGGGAGTGCGCTCTGCGGAGCGCGGAGATTCGCCGTACCCACGGCAAGGGGCAAGAGGGTAGACACCTACGGTTTCTACCCTCTTAACTCCCATTTCCCTTTATTTCTTAGTCTGGCGCAGATTGCCGACATGTGACCGCTGCGAAATGGGGAACGGCAGTCGGGTTACCGCAGCGTATCTTTCGCAACCTATTCGCAGTTCACAGATAGCGTACTGCTACACATACGGGCTGCTCTGCGCAGGCGCGACACAAGGTGAATTGCCCGAAGGGCAAGAGAGGGTCCCCTGGGGGATAACCGTGTCGCACAATTCTTTAGCGCGTTGTTATAGACAGGGCCTGCGAGAATAAATGCTGCCGAACGCCTACATTCGCAGGGGCCGGGCGTAACAACGTGCAAACGAGTTGCGCGACACGGTTATGTCGCGCCTGCGCAGATGAAATCACATGTGTAGCAGAACGGTATCTGACACTGCGAACAGGTTGCTCAAGAGGACGGACAACGAAGGCAGTCCGTCCGTAGTAGAGGAAAAATCCTCTGCCGTTCCCTATTTTCGGAGCGGTTGCCGGTCTCTGGTCTGCGCCAGACTATCTAACAAGGGAAAGGCAGGAGTTCAAAGAGGAAGGGCACTCATTTAATCCGCGCACGGCGCGGGAAAAAGGTTTAGCAGCCTACGGGCAAACCGCAGGTGTCCCTTCCTTTTTGCCCCCCGCCGTGGGTACGGCGTTACCCCGCAGAGCGCAACTTTCCGCAATTTCAGTTGACAACTGCCCGCAAAAGTGGCATAATAGATACGCAATACAGAAAATGCGATGAGGAAACGAGTTTTCCATCCGCCGTTCTTCAGAGAGAGGACATTCGCTGCAAGTCCTTGTCCGGTGCGGAAAACAGCCACTTCCGAGCAGTCTGCAACTGAAACAGACCGTCCGATCCCCGATACCGGATTACCGAGATGGATATGGCATACCCATATTCAAATCAAGGTGGTACCGTGGAAGCATGCTTTCGCCCTTGAAGTCCGGGCGGAGGCTTTTTTCATTTTCTGTTTTATTTCCGTAAATTCTTTTTTGGAGGAATCAATTTATATGCAGTACAGAGGACTCAACGAGCTGCGCGAGATGTACCTCAGTTTCTTTGAAACCAAGGGTCATCTCCGCCTGCCGAGCTTTTCGCTCATCCCGCAGAACGACCCGTCGCTTCTGCTCATCAACTCCGGCATGGCGCCGATGAAGCCGTTCTTCACCGGCGAGCAGGAGCCGCCGCGCCACCGCGTTACCACCTGCCAGAAGTGCATCCGCACCGGCGATATCGAGAACGTTGGCAAGACCGCCCGTCACGGCACCTTCTTCGAGATGCTGGGCAACTTCTCCTTCGGCGACTACTTCAAGCGCGAGGCCATTCACTGGAGCTGGGAATTCCTGACCAGTCCGGAGTGGGTCGGCATTGACCCGGATCGCCTGTATCCGTCCATCTACGTTGACGATGACGAGGCATTCGAGATCTGGAACAAGGAGGTCGGCATTGCACCGGAGCGTATCTTCCGCTTCGGCAAGGAGGACAACTTCTGGGAGCATGGCTCCGGTCCGTGCGGCCCGTGCTCTGAGATCTACTACGACCGCGGCCCCGAGTACGGCTGCGGCAAGCCGGGCTGCACCGTCGGCTGCGACTGTGACCGCTACATGGAGGTATGGAACAACGTATTCTCCCAGTTCGACAACGACGGCCACGGCAACTACTCTGAGCTGAAGCAGAAGAACATCGACACCGGCATGGGTCTGGAGCGTCTGGCATGCGTGGTACAGGGCGTTGGCTCCCTGTTCGACGTTGACACCGTGCGCAACATCACCAACAAGGTTTCCGAGATCGCCGGCAAGCACTACGGCGAGAGCGACAAGACCGATGTTTCCCTGCGCGTTATCACCGACCACATCCGCTCCACCGTTATGATGATCTGCGACGGCGTTATCCCGTCCAACGAGGGCCGCGGCTACGTTCTGCGCCGCCTGCTGCGCCGCGCTGTTCGTCACGGCAAGCTGCTCGGCATTGACAAGCCGTTTATGTCCGACGTTGCTTCCACCGTTATCAACGAGTCCGGCGGCGCATATCCGGAGCTGGTTGAGAAGCAGAAATATATCCACAAGGTTATCGAGAACGAGGAAGCCAGCTTCAACAAGACCATCGACAGCGGTCTGGCTATCCTGAATGACAAGATCGCCGCTTCCGACGGCAAGGAGCTGTCCGCTGCGGACGCATTCCAGCTGTACGACACCTACGGCTTCCCGATCGACCTGACCCTTGAGGTACTCGAGGAGCAGGGCATGACCACCAGCCGCGAGGAGTTCGACCGCCTGATGAACGAGCAGCGCGAGCGTGCCCGTGAGGACCGCAAGAAGATGGGCGACCTCGGCTGGCAGAGCGAGGATCTGGGTCTGGACAAGTCCATCAAGACCGCATTTGATGGCTACACCACCCTTGAGGAGTCCGCAAAGATTCTGGCTATCGTAAACGAGGGCGAAGTTTCCGGCGCAGCTGCCAAGGGTGAGAAGATCACTGTTGTGCTCGACCGCACCCCGTTCTACGCGGAGATGGGCGGTCAGATCGGTGACCACGGCGTTATCACCGGCAAGAACGGCGCAATGGCCGTTTCCGATGTTCAGAAGACCAAGGACGGCAAGTATATGCACATCGGCGTTGTCACCGAGGGCGAGCTGTCGGTTGAAGACGAGGTTACGGCTTCTGTTGATGCGGCTTACCGTCAGGCTATCTGCCGTGCACATACCTCCACCCACCTGCTCCAGAAGGCGCTCCGCACCGTGCTCGGCGACCATGTTGAGCAGGCAGGCTCCTACACTGCAAACGATCATATCCGCTTCGACTTCACCCACTTTGCAGCGCTGACCGCCGAGGAACTGGCCAAGGTCGAGGATATGGTAAACGATGCGATTCTGTCTGGCAGCCCGGTTATCACCGAGGAAATGAGCATCGACGATGCCAAGAAGAAGGGCGCTATGGCGCTGTTCGGCGAGAAGTACGGCCAGACCGTCCGCGTGGTACAGGCCGGTGACTCCATCGAGCTGTGCGGCGGTACGCATCTGGACAACACCGCGAAGGCCGGTTCGCTCAAGATCATCGGCGAGGCTTCTGTTGCAGCAGGCGTGCGCCGTATCGAGGCTGTTACCGGCAAGGCTGTTCTCAAGCTGATGAACGACCGTCAGGCGGTTCTCAACGAGGCTGCTGCCGTACTCAAGACCAACCCGAACGAGCTGTCTGCCAAGATTGAGCAGCAGGTAAACGATATGCGTACCCTCAACAAGAAGCTCGAGAAGATGGGCGCAAAGGTCGCTGCAATGCAGATGGTTGACCTGTTCAACGTATCCCGCAACATCAAGGGCGTAGACGTGGTTGCCACCAAGCTGGATGACGCATCTGCCGACATGCTCCGCACCATGGGCGATGACATCAAGAGCAAGAAGGAGAACATGGTTGCCGTTCTCTCCGCAGTCAACGGCGACAAGGTAAGCCTGCTTTGTGTCTGCGGCGCTGAGGCCGTCAAGAAGGGCGCACACGCCGGCAAGATCATCAAGGAAGTTGCCAAGATCGTTGGCGGCGGCGGCGGCGGTCGTCCGGACAGCGCAACCGCAGGCGGCAAGAATCCGGCAAAGCTGGAGGAAGCACTCGAGGCTGTCAACAACATCGTTGAAGCAATGCTGTAATAAACTTTAGGGGAAAGCCGCGGGAACGCTCTCGCGGCACTCCCCTTTCAGAAAGGAGCGATCATTCCATGGAAGATTGTCTGTTCTGTAAGATCATCGCGGGCGATATCCCGTCGAGCAAGGTGTACGAGGACGACCTCTGCTACGCCTTCAACGACATTGACCCGCAGGCTCCCACGCATTTTCTCGTGATTCCGAAGCAGCACATCAAGTCTGTTGCCGCCGTTGATGCATCCAACAGCGCGGTTGTGGCGCACTGCTTTGAGGTCATTGCGAAGATTGCCAAGGAGCGCGGCATGGACAGCTTCCGCGTGGTCTCCAACATCGGAGAGCAGGCGGGTCAGAGCGTGTTCCATCTGCATTTCCACGTCCTTTCCGGACGGGATATGACCTGGCCGCCGGGCTAAACCTTCTTCTAAGGGGGACGCTGTCCCCCTTAGATACCCACAAAGTTCCGTAGAAACTTTGTGGGATATCCCCCTCTCGTCCGCACAACGGACGAGGCCGTGCAACGGAGCACGGGCAGTAGAGAAAAAGTCCGGCAGAGCCGGACTTTTTCAGGGAATTGAATCGGCGTACTGCGGTACGCCGCTGCCTGCTGCTTAGCAGAACGGCAGAAAAAAGGCACACCGTTTGGTGTGCCTTTTTGTATGCGTTGGTTTACGTTTTGCTTTTTCCTTAAATAATGATGCCGTTGCAATGGTCGATCTCATGCTGGATAATCTGTGCGGTCCAGCCGGTGAAGGTTTTCAGTCTCGTCTGGAACTTTTCGTTCTGGTACTGCACCTTGATGGATTGCCAGCGGCGCGTTTTGCGCGTGCCGGTCAGCGACAGACAGCCCTCCTCGGCCTCATAGCCGCCGGACTGCTTGACGATTTGCGGGTTGAACATCACCATATACGTTCCCTCGTTATCGAACGCGATGATGCGCTTGTTCACGCCGATCATGTTCGCCGCCATGCCGACACAGCCGTCCTTATGCGCTTCGAGCGTTTCCAGCAGGTCGGTTGCAGTTTGGATATCGTCCGGCGTGGCCTGCTCGGCCTTCTGCGCTAAAAATTTCTCGTCTTTGCAGATTTCCTGAATCATATTGTGCTCCTTATTTATGTTTGCGTTCCCAGGCAGCCATGACGGCCAGCTGCTCCGGTGTGTGGAACCAGTGCTCGCCTTGCGGCATGATGATCAGCTCCGCACCGGATTTTGCCGTGTAAGTGCGGATAGTCGCCAAGTCAGTCATGCTGTCATTTTCGCCGTAGAGAATGTACTGCGGGCAGTACCAGTCCTTTGCCGGATGCGCACGCACCCAGCAAAGGTAGTCCCACGAGAGCATATCCCCTTCCCTTGCGGGATACATGCCGCGCTCGCGCAGGATTTGCTCGGTAATGCCTGCCGCGCATATCCTGTCACAGATCAAGCGCTCCATATCCACGATGGGCGACACGAACAGCGCTTTTTCCGGTGCAGCAAACGCCAACCGCGCAAAATACGCGCCGATGCTGGTCGCGCGCACGTTTATCGTGCGCCAGTGTGCTCTTGCGTAAGCCATCACGCGGGTGAGTTCGGGTGCGACTGTCCATGGTGCAAATTCCTCATTCCGGTTTTGGCGCATGCCGTGATTCGGCAGGTCGATGGACAAAACCTGTGCGTCCGGAGCCACGATTTCGGCAAACGGAAGGGCTTCTTCCTTGCAGCCGAATTGTCCGTGAACGAACAGCCACAGCGTGTCCGATGGCTCTCCGTACAACACCGCCGGTGTGTTTTCGATGAAGAATTGTTCGGTTTTCATGCGTTATCCTTGTCTGCCAGCCAGTTCAGCGCACACCAGGTATGCAGCGCTGCACCGCGCGGCAGGATATCCTCGTTGAACACGACCCTTTCGTTGTGCATCGGCTCACCGAATGCAGGATTTTCCTGCTTGGTGCCTGCACCGATGAGCAGGTATGCGCACGGTAAATCGTAGGTGTAGGACGCAAAATCCTCCGAGCCCATGCCGCCCTCGTCCATCCGATAGATCAGCTTTTCGCCGAACAGTGCACCGGCAAGGTCTGCCATACGATTGGTCAGCGCAGCGTCATTCCTGAGCGGCGGCGCGGACGCGATCTCTTCCGTGACGGCTGTGCCACGAAACGCCTGTGCGGTACACCGGGCGATTTCCCCGATGCGGGTGAAGATCTGTGCGGACAGGTCGCGGTCAAAGCTGCGGATGGTGCCCTCGAGCACCGCAGTCTGCGGGATAATATTGGGCGCCTCACCGCCGGTCATACGGCCGATGGTCACGACAGCAGGCGTTTTTGCGCCGATCTCGCGGCTGATGATCTCCTGCAGCGACAGGTAAATATGGCTTGCGATATTGAGCGGATCCACGCCCTTTTCCGGCATTGCGCCATGGCATCCAACGCCGTTTACCGTAATGCGGAACAGCGTGCAGCCCGCCATAAATGTGCCGCGTCCGCACAGAACCAGTCCAGACGGCGTGCCCGAATTGACGTGCAGCGCAAAGCCTGCCTGCGGTGCCGGGTCTTTCAGCACGCCCGCCGAGAGCATGGCCTTCGCGCCGGTAAAGCCTTCCTCGTCCGGCTGAAACACCAGCTTGACCGTGCCTTGCAGCTGCGTCCGGTACTCCTGCAGCAGCTGTGCCGCACCGAGCAGCATCGCCGCGTGCATGTCGTGGCCGCAGGCGTGCATGCAGCCATTCGCGGATGCGAAATCCAGTCCGGTCTGCTCGGTCACGCACAGCGCGTCCATGTCGGCGCGCAGGAGCAGACAGCGGCCAGTCTCGGTGCCGGTTATCTCCGCGACGACACCGCCTGCCAGTTCACGCGGCTGATAGCCCATCTCAAGCAGGCGTTTTTTGACGCAGGCTACAGTGTTCGGCAGGTCGGTGCCGACCTCAGGTGCAGCGTGCAGCGTCCGCCGGTCGCGGACAATATCCTCGCGGATGCGCTCTGCCGATGCAAGCACCTGCTCCGCCGTTATGGTTAAGGTTTGTGACATGATTTTTCCTCCCTTGTCGGTGTTTCTATGGCAATACCGCATAATTGGACAGAAGCGATTGTGGTATGCCTTAAGTATACCATAAATTGCAGGAAAAAACCGCTCTGTTTTTATTTGGCGCAGCCATTTCCCGTATTTGCCTTGACGAAACGCGCTGTAAATTGTATCATATAGGTATATCATTGTGTCCACATGGCAACTTGGCGGCAGCGTGACAGGCTGAGGAGAAATCCGCCGATGTCATCCAGATGCAACGCAAACAAAGGGAGTATGTAGGTATGAAAAAAATTCTAAACAGCCTGCCGTTCAAGCTGCTGCTTGGCGTTGCGGTGGGCATCGTGCTCGGTCTGGTGGCGAACGAGGCCGTGATGAACGTGGTCGTGACGATCAAGCAGGTGCTCGGTCAAATCATCACGTTCTGTGTGCCGCTGATCGTTATCGGCTTTATTGCGCCGTCCATCACCAAGCTGGGCCACAACGCATCCCGGATGCTGGGCATTGCGCTCATTATCGCGTATGTGTCGTCGGTCGGCGCGGCGCTGATGAGCACGGCAGCCGGTTACGCACTCATTCCGCACCTGTCGATCGTATCGCAGGTTGACGGCCTGCGCGAACTGCCCGAGGTACTGTTCCAGCTAGAGATTCCGGCGATCATGAACGTGATGAGTGCACTGGCGCTGTCGCTGATGGTCGGTCTGGCTATCACCTGGACCAAATCCAAGATGATGGAGTCCCTGCTTGACGAGGTGCAGAACATTGTCCTCGCCATCGTCACCAAGATCATCATCCCGATTCTGCCGTTCTTTATCGCGTCCACCTTCTGCGGTCTGGCGTATGAGGGCACGATCACCAAGCAGTTTCCGGTGTTCATCAAGGTCATCATCATCGTTATGATCGGTCATTATATCTGGATGGCGCTGCTCTATGGAGTTGCGGGCGCATACTCGGGCAAGAACCCGATCGAAGTAGTGAAGCACTACGGTCCGGCGTACATCACTGCGGTCGGCACGATGTCCTCCGCAGCGACTTTGGCAGTTGCTCTGCGCTGCGCAAAGAAATCCACGGTGCTGCGCAAGGACATGGTTAATTTCGGTATTCCGCTGTTCGCCAACATCCATCTGTGCGGCTCGGTGCTGACTGAGGTTTTCTTCGTCATGACAATCTCGCAGATTCTGTACGGCAAGATTCCGTCTGTCGGAACCATGATCCTGTTCTGCGTGCTGCTCGGCATTTTCGCCATCGGCGCACCCGGCGTGCCGGGCGGTACGGTTATGGCTTCGCTCGGTCTGATCACCGGCATCCTGCTGTTTGACGGCACCGGCACCGCGCTTATGCTGACCATCTTTGCCCTGCAGGACAGCTTCGGCACCGCCTGCAACGTCACCGGCGACGGCGCGCTGACGCTTATTCTGACCGGCTACGCGAATAAGCATCATATCGCGGAGGAAAAGCGTGAGGTTGAGGCAGCAGAAGTTCAGTAATCAAATATGAGAAAAGGAGCCTGCTTTTGCGGGCTTCTTTTTTGTATCGGGAGAAAACAGGTGCTATGATGGGAAAAGTGCGGTGTATCGCATACGGTGCAGCGTATGCGATGGCTGTTTCGACTGCACCGGAAGCAAGCGCTGCAAAGCAAATTTGCTGCAAGAATTTTCACAAAACACTTGACTTTTCCCTCCGGATTTGGTATCCTATTTAGGCAAGGTTTGATAGACCGTTTCAAATCCGGGTGTAGCGCAGCTGGTAGCGTGCTTGACTGGGGGTCAAGAGGCCGCAGGTTCAAGTCCTGTCACTCGGACCATGTAAAACCGCTTATTCGTAATGAATGGGCGGTTTTTTTGCTTTTGTGGCGTTTATGAATCTCGCAGACTGCATTAAAATTCAAGCCGAAACAAAACGGATGCCTCTCCAAGCACAGAGAAGCATCCGTTTTGCAATTTCAATTATTTAACGGAAAACTATGGCCGCAGCACACAGCAAATCACGAAGCGACAATCACACGGATTTTCCCGCCGTTTTCCGCCGTTTTATTGGCGTATACGCGGAAGCTCGTGTAGTTGGATTTCGCCGTCTGCAGCGAAATAAACCTGTTCTGCTCCGAGATATAAACGCCGATGTTCTCTGCCAGCTCGTAATAGCCGTCCTTGGTACGGACACCGGAGGAACCGTCAAATGCAGACGACTTTACCGTGTCGATCAATGTCAGCTTGAGCGTATCCAGTGAGGTATTGACGATGCTTGCATCGGTTGAGTACCCTCTGGGGACTGCAATCGGTACACCGCCCAGACCGCGCGGCAGCGTGAGTACACGGAATGTGCTTTCCTCCTGCTTTGCCCCGTCCCAATGGCGGAGCACAACATATTCCGGAGAATTGCCATTTTCCTCATCCGTCTTATCTCGCTTGCCATAGCCAATACCATAAATCCAGCTTTCTCCGGTCACATCGCCCAGAACAATATTCGTAACCGTACCTGCATTATCCTGCACGGTATACTTAATCTGCGAAGCCGGAACCGAGGTCAGGTCAATATCGCTGACGTTGATCGCGTTCAGCGGTGCGCCGGAGAGCACCTCCTCATACACGCGCACCTTGGAGGAAACGGCGTTACCGCCCAGCTTGCCCTCCGCAACAGACCAGTTTCCGGCGGTCTTTCCGGAAAGCGTGCGGCGAATCAGGTCTGCCCCCTCACCGGACTGGCTGACCGTAACCAGACGACCCATCACATCGGTTTTTACGTCCTTGGCGATCGGAATATCCCGCAGGGTCAGACCGTTTGTCAGCGTGACCGTAGCCTTTTCCCCGCCAATCTTGGTGACAATGCCCTGCATCTCCGCGCTGACATCCTTTTTCGGGTACGCAGCCGCAACATTGCCGTCCGCATCAAACAGCAGCGTGATGTAATCGTTCAGCTTCATATCCTTGAACGTTGCCGCCGCCTCGGAGGAAATCGAGAATTTCTGTCCCATAATCTCCACCTGAGAGGGATGGCTGTACGTTGTCGAGTCGGTCTGATATTTTCCGCTCAGCCTGGTGTCCGAAACGATCGCCTGCCGGTTTGCGGCATCAAGCGTCACAACATCGTACTTTTTCAGCTTGCTTGCGTCGATCTTCGCACCGTTTTTGATGATCGTATACTCCGCCGGAATCCGGCGCGAGGTCGCCAGACCGTAAACAAACGAGTGCGTGGCGCCTGCTGTCGTTTTCGGCAGGACTGCCATCAGCTGCAGCACGCCGTACTCGTTGTAGTACAGGGTCAGCGTGTCGCCGGACTGCAGGTTCGCCCATGCATTTTCGTACTCATTCATGACATGGTCGCGGCTGATATACAGCTTGGTCTTACGGTCCGGACGCAGTGTTCCGTTCGTGGTAACGATACGATCCGCTTCCGCATTGACAACCTCATAAGTTTCAGTCTTGTTGCCGTTCGGAATCACACCGACCGCAACCTTGCTGCTGCCCTTGCCGATAACGATCGTGCCGTATACGCCGATCATGCTGCTGTCCAGCGTACCGGCGGTCTTACGGGGAGATTCCGTATCCACAACACCGTCCTCATAGAACAATGCCGCATCTGCAGCAAGGCCGCTGTGTGTTTTTCCGGTCTCAAGCAGAATGCAGTCCTTGACCGTCGAGGACGCGACCTTGTCGAGCAGTGTGCTGCCCTCTTCTCCCTTTTTATCCGTATTCAGAGCGTTCAGCAGAAGCACCGCCGCATCTCCGCGCTTGACTGCGGCACGCGCATCCGTAATCGTGACACCGTCCGTCAGACCGATGGCCTGTGCCTGCGCGATATAGTCTGCAGGCCAGAACGGACCGACATCCTCCTCTTTATACCCCAGCATACGCAGCAGCATGGTGCAGACCTCACCGTAGCTGACAATCTTATCCGGGCCGAAGCTGCCGTCCGCATAGCCGCGGATGATGGACTTTTCCTTCAGCTCCGGATGGCGTACTGCCGCGTTGATATACGGCGCTGCCCAGTGCGAATGCTTAACATCCGGAAAAATCGTGTAGCTGGCATACGGACTTACATCCGTCACACCCATAGCGGTAACCGCCAGCTTGCAGAACTGCGCCCGCGTCAGCGCCTTGCCCGGCGCGAAGCTGCCGCCGCCTACGCCCTGCATGATACCCAGTGCATCCAGAACGGCGGCCGTCTGCGATACCCTGCTGTCTGAAATATCGGTAAACACCGCCGAAGCCGGTGCAACCATGATCAAGCCTGCCAGACACAGGCTGACAAATCTTTTTTTCATTTTCCTACCTGTCCTTTCCTTTTACTGCGTCCGCAGCGCATCTACCGGCTGCAGATTCGAGGCTTTATTGGCGGGATACAGTCCGAAGATGATACCCAGCAGCGCAGAAAACAGAAATGCGCCGATGACCAGTCCCGCAGAGGGCAGTACGGTGAACTGCTCCACGGTCGGCATGTAGCTGTTCTGCGTTTTCGCGAGCAGCAGATTGCCCAGCACCGCCGAAAGAAAGCAGCCAAGCACAATGCCGATCACACCGCCGCAGCACGAGACCACCGAGGCTTCTACCAGAAACTGCCCGATAATATCCCGCTTTCGGGCGCCGATTGCCATACGGATACCGATCTCGCGGGTGCGCTCGGTAACAGACACCAGCATGATATTCATAATGCCGATACCGCCAACAAGCAGCGAGATTCCGGCGACACCGCCGCCGAGCAGCGCAAGCATGTTGTTGGAGGACTCGCTCTGCTCCTGCCACTGGCTGTCCGACGAAGCAGAAAAGTATCCGTTTCCCGCCTCGCAGCGGCCCTGCATAAAGCCCGGCAGAAGCTCGTCTGTCAGCTCGGTAATCGCTTCCTTGTCCGCCGCCTTCACGATATACTGGCGGTCTGCCATGCCGTATACACTCATCATCGTGCTCTGCAGCGTGTACGGCATCACAATCATCTGATCCTCTGTATTCAGCTTACCGTCATACTTGCCGGCATACACGCCGATGACCTCAAAGCCCTTGCCGCCGATCTGCAGCTTCTGCCCGATCGGACTCATCGCCCCGAAGAAATACTTGCGCAGTGTTTCTCCGATCACACAGACGCGGGCGCGCGTGCGGCAGTCCGCAGCGGAAATATCCCGTCCGGCGGAAATCGCATGACTTGTCACCTCGCCGTAATGCTCGTTGCCGAAGTACATATAGGTGTAGCCGCTGTTGCTGTCGTTGTTATCCAGCCTTTTGGCCCGGTACTGGATGCCGCTGTTCTGCCAGTCGTAATACTGGCTCTGCGGCGACCATGCGGCGATTTTGTCGGACAGATCATTCGTCATATAGTCCTCAAACTCCTGCCAGTCGCGGTTTTTCGCACCGTATCCGTAAATGTCGATGCGGTTGACACCCATCGCCTCATACTGCAGGCGCTGCAGCTTGCTCGTGCCCTGAATCGACGCCACGATAGCGATAACCGATGCCACACCGATGATGATGCCGAGCATGGTCAGAATCGAGCGAACCTTGTTGTTCAGGATGGACTTGAACGCCATACGAACCGTCTGCATCCAATTCATACGGCCCCTCCTTTCGTGTCCGAAATGATCCTGCCGTCCTGTATCGTCACGATACGTTTTGCCATCTGTGCAAGATGGTTGTCATGCGTGATGAGGATGATGGAGGTTCCCTGCTCATTGAGTGCAGTCAGCTTGCGCATAATATCCAGACCGGAGGCAGAATCCAGATTGCCGGTCGGCTCGTCCGCCATGATGATCGGCGGCTTTGCCGCCACTGCCCGCGCGATCGCAACACGCTGCTGCTGTCCGCCGGACATCTCACCCGGACGGTGATCCATGCGCTTTTCCAGACCGACCGAGACTAACGCCTCCTGCGCCAGACGGCGGCGTTCCTCCCGCGGCATACCGCGGTAGATGAGCGGCAGCTCGACGTTTTCCAGTGCCGTCAGCGCCGGAATCAGATTAAAGCCCTGAAAGATAAACCCGATCTCCCGGTTGCGGATACCGGACAGTACGGACGGCTTCATATCGCTGACCAGCTGCCCGTTTAGATGATAAGAGCCGTAGGTTGGAATATCCAGACAGCCGAGAATGTTCATCAGCGTGGACTTTCCCGAGCCGGACTGTCCCAGAATGCACAGGAACTCCCCCCATTGCACCTGCAGCGAGATGTCATCCAGTGCACGCACTTCGTTTTCTCTTCCTTCGTTGTAAATCTTGCTCATGCGCTGAACGTCAATTAACAATTCAGCGCGGCGCTCCGTGTCAGGAGTCTGCGCGTTTCTTTCCCACATAAGCGCGCCCTCCTCAACCGACGGACATACCGGCGGACATGCCGTCACCCGACATTTCGGCATACAGATCGCTCGGACCGGCGAGGAATACCTCGGTGCCCTCTTCCAGACCGCCGAGGATTTCCGTGTTGGTCGAATCGGCAATACCGGTCTCAACCGGTACAAGCTGATAGTCTTCCGGAATGCCTTCGGTACCCTCAGGGATCGGCAGGGTTTCCTCAAACGGAATCTCGTTTCCGTTCTCGTCCGTCAGCGGCTTGGCGAATACAGCTGTGCCGCTGTCCGTGTTGACGATAGCCGACGACGGTACCATCAGGCAGCCGTAGGACGAGGCCGTCGTGATTTTATATTCGATCGACATACCGCTGTAAATTTTCTGTCCCTCCAGCGGATCCACCGAAATGACCGCCTTGAAGGTCGGCATGCTGCCCTGCCCGTTACTGGAGTTCTGTGTTGGCTCCAGCGCAACCGACTGCACCTCGCCGGTCAGCGAAATCTCGGAGCCGTCCGACGCGTACATCGTCATAGTCGCCTGCTGTCCCTGCTGCACTGAGCCGATATCCATCGAGGAGACCTCGGCATTGACGACAATATCATTCAAATCGGCAACCACAACGAGCGTCTCCGAGCCGGTCGCCTCCTGTCCTTCAACGGCGTTCAGGCTGACAACAACGCCGTCTATCGGAGAGGTAACGGTCGAGTTCTGAATCTTCTGCTGCAGTTCGGCAATGTGTGCCCGCTTTTCGTCTGCAACCGTCTTTGCGCTGGCAACCGTGCGGTTTGCCGCCGCAATACCATTCTGCGCGGCTGAAATCTCATCCTTAGAAGCGTCACTCGACAGGGACATGATAAGCGCACCGCCGTTGTAGGTGCTGTAGCTTGTGCCGTTCAGCTTGATGATCTCGCCGCTTATCTGCGCGGTGACGGCTTCCTCGCGGCTGTATTCCAGTGTGCCTGCGTTCGCCGGATAGATCGCACCGAGGCGTCCGGCATTGATCGTCGCGGTGGCTGTCATGCCCTTTGTCAGCGAACCGGGGTTATTCACCGTAATGCCGACGCGAATAACGCGCACACCCTCACTCGAAATCTGCTGCGTTGTCTCGACCGACGATACCGTACCGCTCACCTCGCTCATCGCAGAAGCGATGGATACCGTTGCCGCCTGTCCGGTGCGAATACTGCGGGCATATTCTGCGCTGAACGCCAGCGTCAGCTTCATCTGGCGGTCATTTACCATGTAGCCGATGACCTGTCCCTCGCTCACCTGCTCACCGACACGGAAGGACACATCCTTGTTGTCCGAATCCTTCGTCGGAATCAGTTTGCCGGTAAACGGCGCCGTGATGTGCAGACGGCTCAGTTTTCTCTGCGCCGCGCTCAAGTCGGACTGTGCCTTGGAGACCTCCAGCTGCGCGTCCGAGACACCGCGTTCCGCCTCGGTCAACTCCTTTTGTGCATCCGCAAGCTCCTTGCGGGTTTCGGTCGGGTCGATCACCAGCAGCGGATCGCCGGTGTGCACCTCGTCGCCCTCGGCAACCAGCACCTGTGTTACCTTGCCCTTAACCTCCCGGCCAAGCTCCTCACGTTTTTTGGCAGCAGTAACGCCGCTTCCCTCTATGTAGGTCTCCAGATCGCCGCAGCTGACCGCAGCCGTGGTTTGCGTCACATTCTCCGTGCCCGCATCGCGGGATTTCACCACAGCCCAGATGCCGCCGCCAAGCAGCAGCGCAATTGCCGCCGCCGTAATGCCGATACGCGCACCCTTGCTCAGTCTGCGCTTTTTGCGATTCATTTTGTCTGCGTATTTGTTGCGCTTGGGCGACGCCTCGGCTGCAGGCTCTGCCGCGATTTCATCCTGTACCGCAGGCACCGCCTGCGTCTGCTCTAAAGGCGATTCTTCCTGTTTTTTGTGTCTGCCGAATACCTTCTTCTCGTTTTGACTCATACTATGATGTCCTTTCTGTTCTCTATCCATTATTGATAAAGCGGCATAGCCGCCCTATTTCCACGTAAATCTGTGCTTGTAAAAGGTTAAGCATCCTAATCTGAGTGAATATGACTTTTTCAGCGGCACCTCCACTGCCGCTTCCGATCGCTGTCAGACTTTCTCGGGATTCGTTCCCCTGTCCGCATATTGCACATTTGTGCATCGGACATGTATTACCATCATATTAGCATATTGCACAAACTCTTGCAAGACGTGTTTGCTTACAATTTAGTTAAGGCAATACCGTATAATTGAACAAGAGCGATTTGCGAATAAATTTTGTGTACTGATGAGGCGCGGTTTCGCAGCAAACCTGCCGTATTGCAGGAAATCTCGGCAGCACGGACGACTGAGTGACGGGCGGAAACGATGAGTTAGAATAAACTAACCTATCTGCAGTATATACCGTAACTAATAAGGCTGTATATGTCTGTGCTTTCCTTTATTATATGAACAGAGCAGGTTTTATGCGCTGTCCAAAAGCAAATTTTCAACGCTTGTTTTCCTGTGCTGGCAAAACGCGTTTGCTTATCATATTTTCTGGCTTCCGTCACAGCATTTGCATCTCATATTTCGACCTTTGGTGCGCAACCTACTATCAGCAAAACCCAACACACCAAACCGAATCGAAAAGGAGCGAACAAACATGACTAACACGAAAAATGGTTCTAATCAGGGCATGGTACCGGAAGCACGCGCGGCAATGGATCGCTTCAAAATGGAGGCAGCTGCCGACCTTGGTGTTTATTCGCCACAAAAACTGCGGTGATTTTTGAGGTCAATAAACGCCAACGGGGGTTGGTGTTGACCTCCTTAAAAATTGACTGCTTTGTTGACTTCACGGATGGCCTCTCCGTTCATCTCGCCGATGAAGCGGTAGAAGATGCGGATACTCTGGCGGTACGAAGTCCGAGGGCTTGCAATCTTCTGACCCTTCGGTAAAATCTTCTCGCCGATTTCAATGCGCTCGATGAATGTGTGCAGGATGTCACGATCCAGCTTTTCGATATGAGAGTATCGCTTGGCAATATCAAAGAACAGTGTATAGGCATTTCGGATGCTCTGGTCTTCCGAGGTGTCCGTAAGCAGCTTCTGCCGCTGTTCCTCCAGTGCCTGCCGTTCCTTGCCAAACCGCTCCATCATTTCGTCGAGCAGGTCATCGCTCAGGTTGCCTGCGGCGTTATCCCGATAAGCCCGCTCAATCATTTTAATGATACGCTTGGACTTGGTTTCGATGTCTGCGAGCGTCTGCTCTTTATTCTCCACACCCAGTGAAGCATTCGCCTGCCGGATGGCTTCCTGCGTGATCTGCTCAATCTCTGCATCGTCAAAGGACAGCAATTCATTCAGGTCACAGCGAACGATTTCGAGCAGATCCTCATATTTGATACGTGCACCGTGCTGACAGCGGTTTATCGTGCGATTCGCCAGATTGTTGCATACCAGATACCAGTATTTCTTGCGCTCACCCTTGTAGACCGAGCCGCCGGAGCACATCGCTGCACCGCAGTGCGCACAGTATGCGATACCTCCGAAAATACTGTGTCGGAATGATGGGTTTGCTGCATTCGCCTTGGTGTTTTCGCTCAAAAAGTGTTCCGCCAAATCAAACTGCTGCTGTGTTATCAGCGGTTCATGGGTGTTTTCAGTGATGGCCCAGTCCTCGTGCGGCACAGGCAGTTTCTTCTTGGACTTGACATTGACCTTTCGCGTCTTGCCGAGAATGGTATGCCCCAGATAGACCCGATTGCGTAAAATACGCTTGACCGTCGTGTAATTCCAAAAATCAGATGCTCGTGCAGCACCGCGGTCAGTGAAGTTATCTCGAAACTCCACACGATATTTCAGCGGCGGACATATACCGTCCTCGTTAAGCTGCTTCGCAATACTGCGGCAGGATTGTCCCTCGGCCGCCAGCACGAAAATCCGCTGTACGACCGGCGCGGTGTTTTCATCCGGGACAAGCTGGTCAGTAGTGCGTTCGGCCTTGCGGTAGCCATACGGCGGGCACGCGGCGTACTTTCCCTTTTTGCGCTTCATGTCGAGCGTCTGCTTGACCTTGCGCGAGGTATCACGCAGGTAAACATCGTTCATAGCAAACTGGAACGGTGCCATCAGATTATCGCCCATAGAGTCAAAATCGTTGCCTGGTGCCAGATAGTGGATACCATGCTCCGGGAAAAAGCGTTCCGCGTAGTAGCTGGATTCGGTCATATCACGGCCCAGACGGGACAGGTCTTTGGTAATGACCGTGTTCGCTTTTCCTGCCGCCAGGTGATTGAGCATTGCCTGAAAGCCCGGGCGTTCAAAGTTGCCGCCAGAATATCCGTCATCCACGAACTCGCTCACGATGATGATGCCTTGTTTTTTACAGTAGTCCCGGATAATCTCGCGCTGGTTGGTGATACTTTCCGATTCGTTACCGTATTTCTTTTCTTCGTCAGACAGACGCAGATAGCTGTCAGCCAGCTTCAAGTGGTTCGTCATAATGTTCTCCTTTCCCGAACCACTCATTTACATACCTTTATTATATCATCTATTTGGCTGAGTGGCTAATTTTGATGCCTTGTTTGGCCGTGGTAATGATTTCCTCGACTACAACATCCTGTGGTGTTTTGCTTTGCGTGAACACCCGTTCGATCACATAGGTTGCAGGTCCTATCTGATATAAGTTTTCCTTGTCTTCCAAGTTATCACCTCTCGGATAAGTATTTCCTAAAAAGAGATTATTACTCTCTAAAATACGGTTTTATTGTAAAGTGGAGCCGCCGTATACACAGCGGCCCCGCTATTCTTCTATTGTCGGCGTTTGTACCCGTATCCTGTTCCTGATGGACTGCCTGTTGTGACAGGACACCGTATTCGGCACATTGGCACGCTCGCTCCGAAACCTCCTCTCTGAAGGTCGTGGCCTGCTTCCCCTGTGCAGTATCTAATACGGACGCTCATTTCAGTTTTCAAGGTGCAAAGGCGGAAAGGTTGAGAACAATCCTTACCAGCCTTTCACAGAGGACAACGAATTGTTATCCTCTGTGAAGGATTGGCAAGGTTATTTATCGCAGTTCAAAACGATCAAGAATGGCTTTCATCAGCTTGAATTGCAGTTCTTGGTATAGTTCTTCATCGAAGCAAGTATAGACCGTACCGCTGGCATCGTACAGTTCAAACTGGCTGAGTTTCAGCATATATCCCTGATAGTGCCGCAAAATCTTTTCAAGCGCCGTATTATCACCATTTTTCGCCTTTACGATGGTGGCCAGCGGCACACGGCGGATGATTGCCCGATTATGTTTCTGATTGTTTTTCAAGTAATTCCCTCATTTCTTTCAGTGCTTTGGTTCTGGCTGATTGTATCGTACTTCGCACGACATGAAACCGTTCGCTAATCTGTTGGTCTGTCCAATCGCAAAAATAGGCAAGCAGAACGATTTGCCGTTTTCGTCTTGAAAGCTGGCGTAATGCCTGTGCCAGTGCATCATCGGTGATATTTATTGGCAATTCTAAATCATCAAACAGGTATTGTTCCAACGGGCAGATTGGGTCGTTATGTATCGGCTCAAATAGCTGGCCGTCCGGCAGTTCCGAAAACAAAACTTCCGTTGCATGGTGTCTCTGTTCGGCTCTGTACCAGTCCCTTGCAAAATTCCGCAGGACAGTTTTGCAGAAGCTATCGAACTTGCCTTCAATGCGGGAAATGTCTTTATCAGACCATTGCATAGTCCACACCCCCTTTCCGCGCATGGCGTTGATGGGGAGGTGCTGCTTTCTGTCCTGATACTGACTAATACGATTTAGAAAAGCAGAATGCCAATCTTGCCGGTTAAATTTCAAAAAAATTTGGAGTGCAGAATATATGATTATACAATCCAAATATCATTAGACGCAGTGTGAAGATACGAAAAAAGGCAGAACGGATAATCGTTCTGCCTTTGATAAATGTTTTTTGTCATGTAATTCTGCCAATCATTTCATTGAACTGTGCCTCAGTGATGCGTTTAATTCCCAATTCGATCGCCTTTTTATTCTTTGCCGTACCAGAATCCGGTGTATTGGTGATCAGATAATCAACAGTGGGAGAAAGCGTTTCTGTCAGTGATGCACCGCAGGTCATCAAGCATTCCTTCAGCACATCTATTTTCCTGTCAGATTCTTTTCCTTATTTTTGTAGAGAGCGCTCTCTCCAAACTGGCGAAGGAAGTCTTCCGATAGCATGGGTTTACCAATCTTATAGCCTTGTAGCTTATCACATCCGAGTTTTTTCAGCAATTCGATCTGGCTGTCTGTTTCGATACCCTCTGCCACACAGCGCATATTCAAATCGTGGCACAGGTCGATAAGATGTCTGATAACAAGTTGTTCGCGGTCGATGTGTTCAGCCTTGTCGATCAAACTTTTATCAATTTTTGCAACACTGATCTGCGGGAGGTAGAGCATTTCTAGGCAGGCAGCCTCGGTGCCAAGGTCATCAATCGCTAGCGAAATACCTCGTTGTTTCACTTCATCCAACAGGCTGCACAGGGATTCCAGCTGGATGTTTTGCGAAGATTCCGTGATCTCAAAGATAAGCTGCGCCGGGTCAGCACCGGTCTCGGAGAGAATTTGATCAATCCGCTCCAGAAAGTCTGGCTCCATCAGTGTGTTGCGTGAAAAGTTCACATTGAGTACAATATCTGGCCATACAGGTTTCCATTTTTGGATCAGTTCGCAGGCTTGTCGCAGCATTGTGAAGTCCACCATAGAGATCATGTGCTCGCACTCCATGATGCTGATGAATTCCACGGGTGTATGGATATTACCATGCGGATCAATCTTGCGGACGAGAACTTCTGCACCATAAACACGGTTATACTGGATGCTGTAAAGCGGCTGTAGATACGGGATAAAGGTGCTATCCCGAAACTCCTGCAATAGTGCGTCCAGATAGCCGGGGCGACTATCTTTTAATTCGGCATTTGCGGCATAGAACTTATTCTTTGCTGTCTGCATTGCTTTCTCTGCCTTGCGAACGGCAATACCCGTATCTTCTTCTTTTCCCCATACAAAACCAAACGATGCAATGTTTTTCTCGGCAAACAGCGCCGCCTCCAGTTTTTTTGCGGCGCTCATAAAAACCTTATAATCAACATCTGGCCAGATCATAACGAACTCATCGCCGCTGATGCGGTAGATATACTGCTGTTCGATGTGCTCGTTGAGAATAGTGCAAATCTTTTGGATCACTTTGTTGCCCATGTCATGACCGAGCGTATCGTTGATCCATTTCAGCCCATTGATGTCCAAAAATCCTACGCCTACCGGAAACTCCTTTCCGCGCAAATGATCCAACATCTCGTCATAGGCCAAGCGGTTGTTTAGACCGGTCAGCGGGTCCTGATAGCTTTTTTTCGTCAGTGCTTCTGTAAGCAGCCGCTTTTGCAGCTCGTTTGCAATGATATAAGTAAGCTGCGTTAACAACGTCAGCGCATCCATGTGGCTACGGGGATTATCGATTCCAAGAAAGCCGTGCAGTTTGCCATTTATAAAAATGGGAACGGCAATAAGACTCTTGATCCCCTGCGGATGCAGGCAATCATACTCAAGGCGGTGGGTAGGATCATCCTTGAGTGCATCAACATCTCCGATAAAGATGATGGTATTCTGTTCCTGGTCCTCAAAACTATCCACCCATCGTGCTACTACATCAACGGGCACTGTCTGCAGATTCTCAATCTGCGGAGAGATACCATCTCTGCAAATTTCGTAGGTATTCCGAGTAAGATTTTCCTTCCATTGAAATTCAAATATGTAGGTACGATCCGCATCGTAATATTCGAGGATAGTCGTCAGCCCAGAGTTGACCGCTGCTGTGAAGTCATCGTTCATGACAAGGTTTTCAATACAGTCAAGCAGCTTCTTTTCCACTGACAGATCGTTCCGTGCGCTATCCAGTTCTGTGGTCTGATTCAAGTTTTTGTGAATATCCATATCTGCAATTTCCTTTGTCTATCTCTGTATCAATCAGTAAATCTTTCTTTGCGCGGAATATATGGTATCATTCTGAGAACCTTCTCCAAGCGCTCCACCAGTGGTCAAGCGCTTGGAGAAGGCTGGGGCAAATGCCCCAGCTTTCCGTGAAAAATAGGAATCGTTCGCAACATCCTTAACTCTGGCTGTGTCTTGAACGGGGAAAAACAACTCTACTCTCACTATGCCGCAAGCATGGTGAATGTATAGATATTTGCCGTCTTGGAGCAGCAGAGGGGATGTTGTCATTCTTTGAGAGCCACTGCTCCGAAAATTCCTTGTTGTATTACTGATACTGCTTCCAGTCGGGGACGCTTGTCAGCTTCGTCCAGCTTTCGCCGACTTCGCCCTGACGGTTGAAGTCATGGCTGTTCGTGGCCTCCTGCACGGCGAGATAGTGCCAGTCGGACGGCTTGTTGTCCGGCCACGTTACCATGCTGT